>Ga0315287_10000026_pt1 | contig 144362 bp, 122 predicted proteins | sample YL17G11_0_MG_FD_205037 | JGI IMG/M metagenome (GOLD analysis project Ga0315287, IMG submission 205037) | Sediment microbial communities from Yellowstone Lake, YNP, Wyoming, USA - YL17G11_0 | ecosystem: Environmental > Aquatic > Freshwater > Lake > Sediment | place: USA: Wyoming | collected... | reverse complement strand
GTCACCGTTGAGGGGGCGTCCCGGTCCGGGCGCCCCCTCGGTGCATCTCTGCCAAAGGAACAGACCCGTATGGTGCACGTGATCGAGCGGTCCTTCGCGGGCCGCCCCCTTCGTATCGAGTGCGGCCGTCTCGCCAAGCAGGCGGCCGGCGCCGCGCTCGTCCAGTTCGGCGAGACCGTCGTGCTCGCCGCGGCCTCGGTGGCCGATACCCGGAGCAACCTCCCCTTCTTCCCGCTGCTCGTCGAGTACCGGGAGAAGTTCTACGCCGCCGGCAAGATCCCCGGCGGGTTCCTGAAGCGCGAGGCTCGCCCGCACGACGAGGAGATCGTCGCGGCGCGGCTCATCGACCGCACGATCCGGCCGCTCTTCCCCGAGGGCTTCCAGAACGAGGTGCAGGTCTTCGTCTACGTCCTCTCCGCCGACCAGGAGAACGACGCCGACGTCCTCGGCATGATGGCGGCCTCGTTCGCGCTGGCCTCCTCCAAGATCCCCTTCGCGGGTCCCGTGGCGGGCGTGCGGGTGGGCCGGGTGGAAGGGAAGTGGATCCAGAATCCGACCTTCCAGCAGCTCGAGTTCTCCGACGTGGACATCGTCGTGGCCGGGAGCAAGGACTCGATCATGATGGTCGAGGGCGGCGCCGGGGAGATCAGCGAACAGGAGTTGCTGGAGGCCTTCAAGGTCGCGCAGATGGGCATCCAGGAGCTGGTGGGGATGCAGGACGAGCTGCTCGCCAAGCACCAGGTCCCGAAGATGGAGTGGACGAAGCCCGAGCCGCCGGCCGCGCTGGTGAAGCGGGTCAAGGAGATCGCCGAGCCGCGGGTGAGCGAGGCGATGAACCTCCCGTTGAAGGAGGAGCGGTCGCAGGCGCTGTCGGCCCTCTTCTCGACGGTCGTGGGGCAGCTCCAGGCCGAGTTCCCCGACGATGCGAAGCTCATCGCTTCGCTCCTCTCGGACGTCGAGTACAAAGCGATGCGCAAGCAAGTGCTGGAGCGCGGCGAGCGGGTGGACGGCCGCGACACCAAGACGGTGCGGCCCATCAGCTGCGAGGTGGGGGTGCTCCCCCGCGTGCACGGCTCGTCCCTCTTCACCCGCGGCCAGACGCAGGCGCTGGTGACGGTGACGCTGGGCAGCGTGGACGACGAGCAGCGCATCGACAACATCGACGTGCCGCGTGAGACGACCAAGTCGTTCATGCTGCACTACAACTTCCCGCCGTTCTCGACGGGAGAAGTGCGGCCGATGCGCGGCACCTCGCGGCGCGAGATCGGCCACGGCGCCCTGGCCGAGCGGGCGGTGACGCCGATGCTGCCGCCGTACGAGAAGTTCCCCTACACGATCCGCATCGTGTCGGAGATCCTGGAGTCGAACGGCTCCAGCTCGATGGCGACGGTGTGCGGCTCCTCGCTGGCCCTGATGGACGCCGGTGTGCCGATCAAGGCCGCGGTGGCGGGCGTGGCGATGGGGCTCGTCAAGGAAGGCTCGAAGATCGCCATCCTGACGGACATCCTCGGCACCGAGGATGCGCTCGGTGACATGGACTTCAAGGTCGCCGGCACCGAGGCGGGCATCACCTCGATCCAGATGGACATCAAGATCCAGGGCCTCTCCCTCGACATCATGGAGGCGGCGCTGGCGCAGGCGAAGAAGGGCCGTCTGCACATCCTCGCGGCGATGGCCAAGACGCTGACGGAAGCGCGGAGCGAGATGTCGCCCCACGCGCCGCGGATCATCACCGTCCAGGTGAAGCCGAAGGAGATCGGCAAGATCATCGGCCCCAAGGGCGCCACGATCCGCGACATCGAGGCGCAGTCCGGCGCGTCGGTCAGCATCGACGACGACGGCGTGGTCACCATCAGCGCCGTGGGCGCCGAAGCCGGCCAGAAGGCGCGCGAGATGGTCGAGGCGCTGGTCCAGGAGGCCGAGGTCGGCAAGACGTACACCGGCAAGGTGAAGACCACGACGGCCTTCGGCGCGTTCGTGGAGATCCTGCCCGGCGTCGAGGGACTCGTCCACATCTCCGAACTGCAGCACGGCCGCACCGAGCGGACCGAGGACGTCGTGAAGAAGGGCGACGTCGTCACCGTGAAGGTGCTCGAGGTGGACGACCGCGGGCGGATGCGGCTGTCCCGCAAGGCGTTGCTCGAGAAGTAGTGCAGACCCGCCGGCTCGACGAGGGCGTGTCCCGCACGGACGCGCCCAACGGCCTCGTAGTGCTCACCGAGTCGATGCCCGGCCTCCGCTCCGCGGCGGCCGGGTTGTGGGTCCGCAGCGCATCCGTGCACGAGCCCGACGAGAAGATGGGCATCTCGCACCTGCTCGAACACATGGTCTTCAAGGGCACCGAGCGGCGCAGCGCGAAGGACATCTCCCTCGCACTCGAATCGCGCGGCGGCTCGCTCGACGCCTGCACCGGCCGCGACCAGACCACCTTCCAGGCGCGCGTCCTCGACGCGGACGTGCCGCTCGCGGTGGATGTCCTCACCGACATCGTCCGCCGTCCCGCCCTCCGCGAGGAGGACCTCGCGCTCGAGCGCAAGATCGTGCTCGAGGAGATCGCGATGGTGGACGACTCGCCGGACGATCTCGTCTTCGACCTCCACGCCGGCGCCCTCTTCCCGGGCCACGCCTACGGCCATCGTATCCTCGGCACCCGCGAGACGGTCGCCGGGCTGACGCGGGCCGACCTCACGCTCCTGCACGAGGGAGCGTACCAGCCGCGGCACGTCGTCTTCGCCGCCGCGGGGAACGTCCGGCACGAGGAGGTCCTCGGCCTCCTCTCGGCTCAGGGCTGGTTCGACGTCGAGCCCGGCGCCCAGCGGCCCGCCATCCTGCCGCCGGCCGCGTCGTGGCGGGGCGAGAGGCGCGTCGCGCGGGACGGCACCCAGGTCCACATCGTCTTCGGGACCGAGACGTTCCGATATGCCGACCCGCGGCGGCTCCCCCTCGCCCTCATCTGCACCGTCTTCGGCGCCGGGATGAGCTCCCGCCTTTTCCAGCGCGTCCGGGAGCAGCTCGGCCTCGCCTACTCGGTGTACGCCTTCCACCAGTTCTTCCAGCTGACGGGGATGTGGGGCGTCTACGTCGGGTCGCAGCCCGCCACCGCGCAGCAGGCGGCGGACGTCATCCGCGAGGAGATGTCGGCGCTGGCACGAGATTCGCTTTCGACGGAGGAGTTGGCGTCGGCCAAGCGCCAGGTGAAGGGGCAGATCGTGCTGGCGCTGGAGGGGCCGGTGTCCCGGATGTACCGGATAGCCGGCACGGCCCTCCACGAGGAGCCTTACCGGACGATCGACACGGTGCTGGCGGAGATCGAGGCGATCACCGCGGAGCGGGTGGCCGAGGTCGCCGCGGAGTTCTTCGCGCCGGAGCGCCAGGCGGTGGTGTGGCTGGGGCCGGAGGGCTGAGCACTCCTGCGCACTGCGCACTGGACACTGATGTGAGCACACCGCCGATCCTGTGCTACCACAAGGTGGACCCCCGTCTCGAATTGGGAGTCACGCGCGTCGCGCCCCGCGTGTTCCGTCGCCAAATGGAGGCGCTGGCCGCCGCGGGGATACGCACGCTCGGCGCCGCCGAGCTGAGCGCGCTCTTCACGGGCGAGGCAGCGGCGCCAGGTCCCCTCTCACCTCCTGACCCCTCACCTCTTACCTCCCTCACCTCAGTTGTCCTGACCTTCGACGACGGCTACGAGCCCCTCGCACGCCATGCCTTCCCGGTGCTGGCCGACCTGGGCTTCAGGGCCCTCGTCTTCGTCGTCACGGACTACGTGGGTCTCGACAACGACTGGGACGTGCACTACGGCTGGAGGCGTTTCCGCCACTTGTCGTGGGACGACCTGGCCCACTGGCAGGAGCGGGGCATCGAGGTGCACTCGCACGGGGCCACCCACGCGCGGCTCACCTGGGTCTCCGATGCCCAGGCCGAGGACGAACTGGGCCGCTCTCGCGCAGCGATCGCCCAGCGGCTGGGGGGGGGGGCGCCGCCGGCGGGCATCAGCTACCCGTTCGGCGTCGTGGACGCTCGCGTGCGGGCCCTCGCGGCCGCGGCCGGCTACTCGCTGGGGTTCGCGGGCCCTGCGGGGCCCGGCGGGCGTCAGCCGGCCGGCGCGGACCGTCTCGCCCTGTGCCGCCGGCCCGTCTATGCGTGGGACGTGTTCGCTCTCCCGTGGGTGCTGCGCGAGGACGCGGCCGGTGACTTCGGGATGGCGGTGGCCCGGCTCACCAATCGCATCGCCGTTGGCACGGCCTTCTTCCAGCGCCTCCTCGGCGCACGGTACACCGCGTCCCAGTAGCCCACTCCGGATTACGACAAGTCAAGTCCCTATTCGCTCGCCGCTCGATCCAGGTGGAGGGCGGAGGGCAGCGTGGCCGGTGCCGGAGTGGCGCGAAGATTGCGGCCCCGTGGTTGCAAGTGCCCTTCGGGGGCGCGGGTACGTACCAAACACCGATCCACAGGAGATCCGTCTCATGGCGGGGAAGCACAGCGGTTCGGGGCTGCTGGAGTCCGTGGACTACCACGCGGTTGGGATGTCGGCGACTGATCCCAGTTTGAACCCCTTCATGATCGCCCAGCGCCAGCTGGACGATGCGGCGAAGATCCTCAAGCTCGACGACGCGACCCACCAGATGCTCAGGTGGCCGATCCGCGAGATGCACGCGCACCTGCCGGTGCGGATGGACGACGGCAAGGTACAGACGTTCCACGCCTTCCGCGTGCAGTACAACGATGCGCGCGGCCCGACGAAGGGCGGCATCCGCTTTCACCCCGACGAGACGATCGACACGGTCCGCGCGCTGGCCGCGTGGATGACGTGGAAGGTCGCGGTGGTGGACGTCCCGCTCGGCGGCGGCAAGGGCGGCGTCGTCTGCAATCCGCTGAAGATGTCGCCGGGTGAGCTGGAGCGGCTCAGCCGGGCGTACATCCGGCAGTTCGGCCGGATCCTCGGCCTGGAGAAGGACGTGCCGGCGCCGGACGTGTACACCACGCCGCAGATCATGGCGTGGATGATGGACGAGTTCGCGTTCCAGCAAGGCTACAACGAGTTCGGGATGATCACCGGCAAGCCGCTGGCGCTCGGCGGCTCGCAGGGCCGCGGCGACGCGACGGCGCGCGGCGGTGTGTACGTGATGCGTGAGGCGGCGACGAAGATCAAGCTGGACCTCAAGGGCGCGGCGTACGTCATCCAGGGCTTCGGCAACGCGGGCTGGCACGCGGCGAAGATCATCAACGACGAGATCGGCGGGAAGGTCGTCGCCATCGGCGAGATCGACGGCGGGGTCTTCAACCCGAAGGGCCTCGATGTCCACAAGCTCCACGACTACTTCATGAAGAAGAAGGGCGTGAAGGGCTACAAAGGCGCCGAGTTCCTGCCGAAGTCGAAGGATGTGCTGGAGCTGAAGTGCGACGTTCTGGTCCCGGCCGCGATGGAGAACCAGATCACGAAGGCCAACGCCGGCAAGATCAAGGCGAAGATGGTGCTCGAGCTGGCCAACGGCCCGACCACGCCGGAAGCCGACCTCATCCTGAGGGACAAGGGCGTGATGGTCCTGCCCGACTTCCTGGCCAACGCGGGCGGCGTGACGGTGTCGTACTTCGAGATGGTGCAGAACGCGTACGACTACTACTGGGAGCCGGAGCTGGTGCGCAATCGGCTCGACATGAAGATGACGGCGGCGTTCAACTCGGTGTACGAGATGGCGCAGAAGCAGAAGGTGCACAACCGGCTGGGGGCGTACCTGGTGGCGGTGAGCCGGGTGGCCGAGGCGATGAAGCTGAGAGGGTGGGTTTGAGAGGGCCGGTGAGAGGGTTAGAGGTCAGAGGCCAGAGGTGAGAGGTGACGAGGGGGCGGGTCCCGGTGGGATTCGCCCCCTGCTGCGTCTGGCCGCCGGCCGTCAGATGGGAGCACCGGCGGCCCGCGAGCGCGGGCCCTACGCCGCGCCGGCCGTCAGAGGGGCGCGCGCTGACGGCTGACGGCCCGTATAGCTCTCGTGAAAGGTCTTGAGGTTCGCGACCAGCGCCGCGATCTCGTCCATCGGCGGCAGGAAGGTGGTGCGGAAGTGGAAGGTGCCGGGCCGCTGGCCGAAGCCGGAGCCGGGCACGACACAGATGCCGGTCTCCTCGAGCAGGGCGAGGCAGTAGTCGCTGTTCCGCTGCGCCTCGCGGTCGCGCCGCTGTTCCGCCGTCATCGCCGCCACGTCCACGTCGGACTCGGGCGGCAGCTCGAACCGCACGAAGCCGTACATCGCGCCCTGCGGCATCGCGAGCGACATCCCCTCGATTGCGTTGATGCCCTTGTCCAGCAGCTCCGCCTTCGTCTTGAGCTGGGCGATCACGCCGTCCCGCTCCGCCACGTACGAGGCGTAGCTGGCGTCGCCGGGCTGGGGCGGCGCGACCATCACGTAGGTCGCGAGCTGGCCTGGCACGTTGGAGCACAGGGCGATGGACTGCAGCTTGGCCATCTCCGCCATCACGTCGTCCGGGATGTTCCGGAACTCCATGTACCCGCCGCGGTGCCCGCACTCGCCGAGGAAGCCCTTCGAGACCGAGTGGTAGCTGATCAGCGTGACGTCCTTCTCGCCGAGGTCGTGCATCACCTTGGCGAAGGAGAAGAACCGGCGGCCCGCGGAGTAGACGTTCTCCTGGTAGACCTCGTCGGCCAGGACGGTCAGGCCGTGCCGCTTCGCGAAGCCGACGACCATGCGGATGTTGTCGTAGGACAGCACGGCGCCGGTCGGGTTGCCCGGGTTGATGACGACGATGGCCACCGGGTTCGTGCCTTCGCGCCTGGCCCGCGTGATCGAGTCCGTGAGCGCGGACTCGGACAGCTGCCACTCGTTCTCTTCGTCGAGGTCGTAGTCGATGCGAGTGCCGCCGCGCAGGGCGATCTCGGCGCTGTACAGCGGATACTGCGGCGTGGGGATCATGATCCCGTCGGAGGGACCCTTGAGGAGCGACACCACGGCGAGCTTCACGCCGCCGCTCGCCCCGTCCGTGAGGATCACGCGCTCCCAGTTCGCCGGGATGCCGTCGCGCGCCGCGATCGAGTCCGCCACCGCCTTCCGCACGAACGGGATGCCGCAGCTCTGCGTGTAGGCGCCGGTGCCGTGCGGGTGCCTCTTCAGGATGTCTCGCGCCCGCTGCACCACGTCGGCCGGGAAGTGCGCCATGGTCCTCGGGTCGTCCATCAGGGCGGGGTACTCGACCAGGGCCAGCAGCTGGCGCAGGTACGTCAACGGCTTCTGCTTCAGGGCCTGCGGGTTGCCGATGTTGCAGTAGATGATCTTGCGGCCCTCGGCCTCGAGCTTCTGTGCCCGCTCGACGATGGGCCCGCGGACGGCGTACTGGGCGCGCAGGACGTTCTGATTGAGGTCCTTCAAGGTGATCATTTCCGCTCCCGTGCACTGGTCAGCCAGAAAGTTAGCGAGAGACGCGTGAGGGGGTGAGGGGTGACCTCACCCTCTCACGCCTAGCTGTTCGAATGTGATATTGAGCACCGGATACCGCCTCCAGTCGCGCCAGTCGAAATGCCACCACTCCTCGACGATGGACCGGAACCCCTCCGCTTCCATCGCGCGCCGCAGCAGGTCGCGGTGCCAGCGCTGCAGCGACGTGCCGCCCGGGTAGTCGCGGTAGGCCCGCGGCGAGAACTCGTCGTAGCCGCTCACGACTTCGATCGGCCGGCCCGTGGCGAGGTCGTACAGCGAGAGGTCCACCGACGAGCCACGGTTGTGACGCGAGCCCCGCACCGGGTCGGCCACGAACATGTGCTGCGCGCCGGGCGTCACTTCCCAGAACATCTTTGTGACGTGCCAAGGCCGGTAGCCGTCGTGGATCAGCAGGCCGTAGCCCTGCGCCATCAGGGCCCGGTGCGCGCGCAGGACCGCCTCGGCCGCCGGCCGTTGCAGGAAGGCTTTCGCGGACGAGTACATCCGCGCGCCCATGAAGTTGTCGGCCGTCGCATAGCGGATGTCGACACGGATCCCGGGGTCGAGCGTCGTGAGGTCCACGAGATCGGGCCGGAGGAGGCCCCGCGGTTGGACGGGCGGCGTCGCGGCCAGCGCTTCGCGGCGAACGTCCTCGATGGGCCGGCGCGGCACGATGCGGAAGACGGAGCCGTCCTCGGGTCCCACGGAGCGGCGGCGGAACACCACCGCCGAGACGGCCGCGGCCGTGGCGCGGCCCTCGGGCCCGCGGCTGAAGGTGACCGTCTCCCCGCTGTACATCCCGTAGTCGGGGAACCTGAAGGTGCCGTCGCTCTGCTCGGTCAGCGGGTAGAGCGCGAACCACTCGATGAGCGCGTAGAGCCTCCCCTCGCGCTCCAGGATGTACAGGACGTCGTGGTCCCAGCCGTACTCGCCGACGAGGCCGCGCCAGCGCTCGGGCGCCGGAGACGGTCTCGCGTCGGCGCTGCGGCGGAGGGTGTCGCCCTGGACGACGAGGAAGTCCGGCCCCCAAAGGACGCGTTGCCCGAAGGCGAGGCGCCCGTCGGCCACGAGGGTGTCGCCTCGGAAACGGAGCTGGGTCGGCATCCCGCCGAGGACGTTCTGATACCAGAGGGCGCCCTCGCGCGCGGTGAGGTCAACGGCGTGCGTGCGGCCCCGGTACTTCCCGGCCAGGCGGCGGATCGTCTCGCCGGGGATGGGCGCGGTGGTGACGACGGCGGGAAGCGGCCGCCCTTCCTTCGCCGCGAGCATCAGGCGCAGGGCCTCGTCGGCGATACGCTCGGTGACGGCGTTGGCGGCGTCCACGGTGGTCGAGACGGCGACGCCGAGCTGCTCGCGGGGCAGGGCGGCGACCTCGGTGGCGAAGCCGTAGTGCCAGCCGCTGTGGCCGATTCGCTGGCGGCCTTCGAGCCGCGAGATGGCGAAGCCGAGGCCGAAGCCCGACTCGGCGCCGGGGCCGCCGAACTGCACGCCCCACATCTGGTCGAGGGTGCGGGCCTGGAGCACACGCCCGTTCGGCCCTTGCCCGCCGGCGAAGAGGGCCGAGAGGAACCGCCCCAGGTCGAGCATCGTGGCGGTCAGCTCGCAGGCCGGCCCGATGCCGAGGGGGAACGTCGGTGCGTCGAAGGTGCGGCCGTCCACCGTCCACATCATCCCGCGGGCGCGGCGGGCCACGGTGGCGGAATCGGGCTCGAAGCTGCTGCTCGTCATCCCCAGCGGCCGCAGCACGGCGCGTGCGATGTAGTCGGCGAACGACGTCTGCTGCGTGCGCTCGAGAACGAAGCCCACCGCGGCGATGGCGGCATTGGAGTACTTGGTCGCCGAGCCCGGGGCGTAGATCAACTCCGTGCGATTGATGGACAGCGCCGTCGCGGCGAGGGTCGGCGACTCGGGGTCGAAGTAGTGGCCGATGGGCGGCTCGCGCACGATGCCCGCGCGGTGGCTCAGCATCTGGCGCAGGGTGACGGGCCGGCCGAATGGGTTCCGGGGCGCGAAGTCGGCGAGGTAGTTCGTGACGGGGGAGTCGAGGGCGAGAGCGCCCCGTTCGACGAGCTGCATCACGCCGATGTCGGTGAACAGCTTCGAGACCGACGCGACGCGGTAGGGCGTCTCGGCGGTGGCTGGCGTGGAGTCGGCGGGGTTGGCGTAGCCGAAGCCGCGCGCCCAGACGATCTGCTGGCCGTCCACCAGCGCGACGGACAGCGCCGGCAGGCGCTTCTCGGCCATCTGGCCGGTGATGAACTGCGTCAGCGCCGCTGCGACCCCCGCGTAGCGCGGCTGGGGGGCGATGCGGGCCTGGGCGTGGGCGGGCTGAGCCCAGGTGACGAGCAGGGCGCTGGCTGCGATCAGGATGCGGGCGAGGGCCGAGACGGCGCCGCGGGCGGCAGTCCTGCCGTGGTGACTGGTCGTGAGCATGGCTATGAGGTAAGGCGCTGGCGAGTGAGCGGCAAGGCCGGATGCCGGCGGCTCGTCACGCCGCCGGAGGCCTCAACCCTGGGGGTTCGCGTTCTCCGCGGCCGAGAGGTGCAGCAGGATCGCGAACCGTGCCATCTCCCACTCGGACGAGAGGCCGAGGATCTTGCGGATGCGTGCCCGGTGGAAGGTGATGGTGTTCTCGCTCAGCCCGAGGCTGTCGCCGATCTCCGCCGAGGATTTCCCCTGCCCGAGTTGGCGGAGGATCTCCTGCTGGCGCGGCGTGAGGCGCGAGAGGCTGAGGTGCGTGGCGTCGAGGCCCACGCCATGGGTGAACTTCGGGACGCGCGGCGAGAGGTAGCGTCGCCCCGCGAGCGCCTCCGTCAGCGCCTTCTCCACCTCCTCCATCCCCGAGTCCTTCGGCACGAACCCGAGCGCGCCGGCGGCGAGCGCCGCCTCGGCGAGGATGCGGTCAATGTGCATCGTGAGGACTACGATCCTGAGGTCGGGTTGCAGGGCTTGAATGTCGGGGAGGATGTCGAGCCCGCTCCGGCCGGGGAACGAGAGGTCGAGCAGGAGGCAGTCGGCCGGCGTGGTGCGGAGCAACTCGAGCAGTTCGTCGCCTGCGTAGGCGACGCCCACGATCTCGAACCGACGCGTGAGCATCTTCTGGAGGCCCTGCACCAGAAGGCGGTGGTCGTCGGCGATCACGAGCCGGGGCCGGGGGTGCTTCACGTCGCCACCGCCCGCGGGAAGGTCGCCGTCACGACCGTCCCGCCGCCCGGTCTCGCGGTGATGGCCAGGCTGGCACCCACCGCTTCCGCGCGCTGGCGCATCGCGATGAGCCCGAGGCCGTCCTCGGCGCGGCTGGACTCGGTGTCGAAGCCCTTGCCCGTGTCGGCGACGCGCAGGGTGAGCGTGCCGCCGGCGGTCTCGAGCGCGAGATCGGCCTGCTGCACGCCCCCGTGCTTGACGACGTTGCGCAGCGCCTCCTGCGCGATGCGGTACGCCGCGACGCCGATGGCCGGCGAGACGGGGACGTCGGCGGGCGGCAGCGCGAGCCGGACCTCGAGACCCGCCGTCCGTCCGAACTCGGCGGCGAGCGCACCGAGCGCCCGCACAAGGCCCGCCTTCTCGACCACCGACGGGTGGAGCTGGTGCGCGGCGGTGCGGAGGACCACGCCCAGGTCCTCCAGCTCGCCGGAGACCCCGGCGATGCGACGCGCGATCTCGGGGCCGCCGTGCTCGGTGGCCTCGTCCAGCTCGTGGCGGATGACGGCGATGCGCTGGAGGGCGTCGTCGTGCAGCTCGCGGGCCACGCGGGAGCGCTCCTCCTCCTGCGCGGCGAGCAGACGCTGCGCGTGCACCCGCTCCGTCGCGATGCGACGCCGCTGGGCGATGACGAGCGCGGCGAAGAACGCCCCGAGGAGGATGGCGACGCTCAGCGCGCCTGCCACAAAGAACGTCAAGATGGTCAGGTCTCGGTCGGGCAGGTCACCCCCCGGGCGATGAGCAGGAAAGCGACGATGTCGAGTCCCGCCTTGAGTTCGTAGGCCCGGTCCAGCAGCTGAGGTGCGCTGGCGACGAGCAGTGCGCTGAGCGGCCCGAGCGCGCTGGATGCCCCGAAGTACAAGGCCATCCCTCCGGTCACCCAGAACCAGTCGTGGCGCGGCAAGTCCCCTTGCGAGACGAAGCTGCGGGCGAGGAGGGTGAAGGCAGCGGCGCCGAGGCCGACGATGCTCGCCATCGGGCTAGCGGCTCGGCTGAAGGTCGAGGTGTCCTCGACGGCCAGCGTCAGCACCGTCCAGACCAGGAGGAACGGCAGAATGGCGAGCCGCATCGTAAGGCGAGTGAGGTCCCCCGTCTGCCAATGCGAAAGGGTCCAGAGCACCACTGCCACGCTAAACGGTGCGAGAAAGCTGAACAGCCAGAGGTTGTGGATTCCATGCAGCGCGAGCCAGACGGTCACGCTATCCACGACCAGCAGGAGGGCGCACCAGGCCAGGATCAAGGCACGGACGCCCCGCTGCGGCCGCCGCGCGATGAGCGCGGCGGCCAGCGGGGCAGCCTCTGAGGCGATAGCGAGATAGGCCAGCAGGGGCACCCTCACGAGTGCATCAGGTGTTCAGCGCGTTGGCGTCGCCGCAATACGGCGGGCAGGGGACGTGCATCTCCAGGATCGTCCCGCCCGTCAGGTCCTTGTCCCCCTTGTCTATCCCCGTGAGCACGAGCGCGGGTTTCCCGTCGGCCTGGCGGCCGTAGTAGATCCGGAGCCCCACGCACCCGGGCTGGTTCAGGAGTTCGAGGACCTGGTCCTTGTGGAAGGCGCCGGCCTTCTCCTCGCTGACCTTGGCGGCGCGGTAGCTCTTGGTGAGGGCGGCGGCATCGGCGAGGCTGATGCGGTGATCGCGGGCTGGGAGGGCCATGGCTGTCTCCTTGAAGTCGGGGGTGCCCATAGTCTGTGCTATGAACGCTCCCAGCGATAGACTATGACATCCTATAGTCCGGGGTCCGGAAGCCCCGACTATAACATGTTATAGACTATCGCCGCCGAGCCGAATCCCCATTTTAGCCAGTACCATGTGCCTTGAATCCCGAACCAGCCGGGGCGACCGCGTGGTGGTCCTGGGAGGGGCGTCGTTCGCCGAGCCGAGGAATTGGCTCGCGGTGGCGGACGCCGCGTCGCTCGCGGCGACGGTCGGCTCACCCCGTGCGCTGATGCTGGACTTCCGCACGCACGGGTTCACGCTCAGCTCGCGCGACGCGGACGTGCTCGCCACGGGCCTCGCCGCGTATCCGTTGGTGGCGATCCTGACGGACCTCGGCGTGTCCTACGGTTGCGCGCGGATGGTCAGCACGCTCGTCGAGTTGCGCGGCAGTCCCTCGGCGGCCTTCTACGACGAGGCTGAAGGGTGGCGGTGGCTCTCGGCGCAGCTCTGCACGGACGTGCGGGACGGGCCGCCGCCGCAAGTGAAGACGGGAAAGTAGGTGGATAGAATGGACCTCGACACTCAAGCTGATCTCAGTGGGCGCGTGATCGTCGTGCACGGCGTTGCCCCTGCCTCGAAGAGCGACTGGCTCGCGGAGTTCGACCAGGCGGCGTGCCTGGTGCGCAAGGGGGGCGCGGCCGCGCTCCTGATGGACCTGCGCGAGCGGGGCTTCACTCCGAGCGCGAGCTACGCGAACGCGCTGGTGGACGCGCTGACGGGTCTGGGGAGCGCGGTGAACCCTCCGGTGGCGTTGCTGACGAATCCCGGCTTGCAGTTCGGCGGAGCGCGAATGCTCTGCCTGCTCGGTGAGCTGCGCGGCTGCGTGGCGGCGGCGTTCCACGACGAGCTTGAGGCGTGGGCGTGGTTGCGTGAGCAGCTGGGACACCGAGCCAAGAACGTGCCGGCCCCTCCGCTGCTCGCGATGGAGTCGTAGCGGGTCGGTTCTCCTAACGGCCACCTCGGCGTCGCCCACCACCGTGCCGCACTCGCAGGGGATGGGGTCGCGACGACTCAGCCTCAGTTCCAATCCAGGCACTGTCGCCGAGGTGGCCAAGCTCCCAGAGAGCGGAAGCCGTGCGTGGCGGGCCTCACGGTCTGCGGCGCCGGCTCTCGGTCTGCGCCGGCGTCCCGCCACGCCTAGCCGCCCGCGCTCCAGCCGGTAGATTCGATTCCAACTGATTGGTCGCGCGCGCCCACCGGCACAGCTCGTTGTGCCGGCGGCGCAGACGTCTACCGGAGGATCGGATGTCAGGCACCACCACCCCCAGCCACACCCCCTCGGTCGCGATCGTCGGGGGCGGCGTGATCGGCGTGTGCTGCGCCTACTACCTCGCGAAGCGCGGCGCCTCGGTGACGGTGCTGGAGCGCGACGACGTCGCCAAGGGCGCGTCGTTCGGCAACGCCGGAGCGATCACCCCCGGCCACGTCCCGATCAACAAGCCGGGACGAGTCGGCCAGGCGCTGCGGTCCCTCAATCGTCCGACGAATCCGCTCTACGTGGCGCCGCGCCTGGACCCGGCCCTCGCGCGCTGGATGTGGGACTTCGCGCGGCACTGCACCGCCGCGCACCTCGAGGCCAGCATGGGCATCGTCGGACCTCTGGGCCACATGACGGAGCGCCTGTTCCACGAACTGATGAGCGAAGAACGGCTCGAATGCGGCTACCGGGCCGAGGGCCGCTACGACGTCTTCCTGACGGAACGTGGCCTGGCGGCGGCGACTGCCGAGGCCGCCCTGACCCGGCGGTACGGCTTCGAGTCCGTCGTCCTCTCGGGGGCGGAGCTCAGGGAGCGCGAGCCGGCGCTGACGGACGCGGTCGTGGGCGGCATCTATGATGCTGGGTCGTCCATCGCCCACCCCTACCGCTTCGTGGTGGAGCTGGCCGAACGCGCCCGCCGGCGCGGCGCCCTAATCCGCACCGGCTGCTCCGTGCGCGGCGTCCGCGTCCGGAGCGGGCGGGTGGAGGGAGTGCAGCTCGCGGATGGAGAGGTCGTCACCGCCGACGTCGTGATCCTGGCCGGCGGCGTGTACACGGTCGAGCTCACTCGACCGCTGGGGCTCCGACTTCCGCTGCAGCCGGCGAAGGGCTATCACCGCGACCGCGCGCTGACGGACGGCGCCACCCCACCCCTGCGCCGGGCGTGCCTGCTCGGGGAATTCGGGGTCTTCTGCACCCCGTTGGACGGGGTCGTGCGGTTCGCCGGCACGCTCGAGTTCTCCGGCCTGAACGAGCGGATCCGCCGCCCGCGACTGGAACAACTCACCAACGCGGCGCGAACCTACTTCAAGGGAATGGGGGACGCCGCCGCCATCTCGGAGTGGTGCGGCCTCCGGCCGTGCCTCCCCGACGGCCTGCCCGCGATCGGGCCGGTGCCGCGCGTGCCGGGGCTGTTCCTCGCGACGGGCCACGCGATGATGGGCCTCACGCTGGGCCCCGTGACGGGCCAGTTGATGGCCGAGTACGTGCTGGACGGCACGCCGAGCCTGGATCTCCACATGCTGCGCGCCGACCGGTTCTAGTCATGCGTCTCCTTGATCTTGCCGCCGCCGTCCTCGCCGCCAGCGCCGCCGGCCTCGCCACTCCCGCCGCCGCGCAGTCTGCCCCGCGCGCCGCCCGCCCGGACTCGCTCGCTGCCTGGATGCGCCCCGGAGTCTCCCTGACCCTCGCCCAGCACCGCGCCCGGACGATCGGCGACGTGCGGTACGCCATCGCGCTCGACGTCAGCGCGCTCGACAGTGCGGTGGGGTGGGTCGGCGTGCGGTTCCGCCGATCGGACACCGGCGACGTCATCCTCGACTTCCGCGGCCGGCGCCTCACCCGCGCCAGCGCCAACGGCACCGACCTTCCACTCGCCATCGCCAACGGCGCCCACCTCCGCGTTCCCGCGAGCGCTCTCCGGCCGGGCGAGAACGCGCTCGAGTTCGCCTTCGTCGCGGCCATCGCGCCGAGCGGCGCCTCCATCATTCGCTTCCACGACCGCGCCGACGGCAGCGACTACCTCTACACGCTCCTCGTCCCCGCCGACGCGAACCAACTCTTCCCGTGCTTCGACCAGCCCGACCTCAAGGGCCGCGTCACCCTCGCGCTCACCACGCCCGGCGGCTGGACCGCGCTCGCCAACGGAGCGCTCGCCGCGGCGGAAACGACCGGCGCCGCGATCACGCACCGCTTCGCCGAGTCGCGGCCCATCAGCACGTACCTCGTCGCCTTCGCGGCGGGCCCTTGGCACCGCGTCGGGCGTACCGTGGACGGGCGCACTGTCAACGGCTACGTGCGCCGCAGCCGCGCCGCCGAGGCCGACCTCGATACGCTGGTGGCCCAGAACGCCCGCGCCCTCGGCTGGATGGAGCGGTACTTCGGCCGCGCGTATCCGTTCGACAAGTTCGAGTTCCTCCTCGCGCCCGCCTTCCCCTTCGGTGGGATGGAACACCCCGGCGCCATCTTCTACAACGAGGACCGCTTCATCTTCCGCGAGCGGCCCACCCTCCCGCGCCGCCTCGGCAGGTTCAACACGATCCTCCACGAGGTCGCGCACCAGTGGTTCGGCGATCTCGTGACGATGCGCTGGTTCGACGACCTCTGGCTCAAGGAGGGGTTCGCCACCTACATCGCCGCCAAGGCCCTCGACGACCTCGATTCCACCAGCGGAGCCTGGAAGACCTTCTACCTCGGCAACAAGCCGGCCGCTTACGGCGTCGACCAGACCGCCGGCACGACGCCCCTCTGGCAGGAGCTCGCCAACCTCGACCAGGCCAAGAGCAACTACGGCGCCATCGTTTACAACAAGGCGCCCTCGGTCCTGAAGCAGCTCAACCACCTCGTCGGCGACTCGCTGTTCCGCTCCGGCGTGCAGGCACTGCTTCGCGAGCACGCCTACGCCAACTTCACCTGGCGTGACCTGCTTGCGGCTATCGGACGCGCGGCGGGGCGCGACCTCACGGAATTCGGCAGGCAGTTCATTCTGCGGCCCGGGATGCCGGAGGTGGAGCAGCGGCTCGTCGTGCGCGAGGGCCGCATCGTGCGGCTCGCGCTCGTGCAACGTCCGGTGCGGACGCTCTCCGGTCCCGGCGCGTGGCCGATGCGCACGCAGGTGCTCCTCTGGTACGGCGACCGGCCGGCCGAGGTGATACCCGTCGAGATGACGGGGCTTACGACCGACGTGTCCGCGGCGCGCGGCCGCGCTGCGCCCGCATTCGTCTTCGCCAACGCCGGCGACTACGGCTACTTCCTGACCCTCCTCGACAGCGCGAGCATCGTGGCCCTCGAAGGGGGAGCGCTGGCTCGTGTCGGGGACCCGCTCCTCAAGGCGATGCTGTGGGGGGCGCTGTGGGACCAGGTGCGCGCCGCGCGAATGCCGCCCGCCCGGTACGCCCGGCTGGTGCTGCGCGAGCTGCCGCGCGAGCGGGACGAGCAGATCCTGCCGTCTTTGCTCGGCCGCTTGGGCCGGGCGGTGGCGGCATACGCGAGCCCCGCCCTCCGCGACAGCCTGCAACCGGAGGTGGAACGAGCGCTGTGGGAGGGCGCGAGCGACGCGTCGCAGCCCTACGGACTCCGGAAGCCGTTCCTCGACGCGTTCATCGGCGTGGCGCGCACGCCGAGCGCGGTGGCGCGGCTGGAGTCGCTGCTGGGCGCCGATAGCGCGGCGGGCGACGTGCTCCGCGACCCCACGCGCTGGGACGTGGTGACGCGGCTCCTCGTGCTCGGCGCACCGAGTGCGGACCAGCGGCTCGCGGCGCAGCAGGCGCGCGACACCACGCCCGACGGGCGCCGGCGCGCCTTCACCTCAGGGGCGGGGCGCCCCTCCGCCGAAACGAAGCGCGAGTACTTCACCCGCTTCTTCTCGGACACGACGCTCAACGAGGACTGGGCGACCGGTTCCCTCGGCGCCTTCAACGCCCTCGAGCACCAGGCAATGACGCTGCCGTACCTGCGCCCCGCACTCGACTCGCTGCCGTTCATCCAGGCGAACCGGCGCATCTTCTTCCTCGGCAGCTGGCTCGGCGCCTTCCTCGGCGGGCAGACGGGCGATGCGGCGCTGGAGATCGTGCGGCGGTACCTTGCCGAGCATCCCGACCTGCCGCGCGACCTGCGGCAGAAGGTGCTCCAGAGCTCCGACGAGCTGGAGCGGACGGTCAGGATTCGGCGGAGAGGGTAGACAGATGAAGGTGCTCCTGCTCGGCACCGGCATGCAGGGGCGCGCCGCGCTCCACGACCTCGCCGCCAGCCCGGTCGTCACCGAGATCACCGCCGCGGACCGCGAGATCGTCGCGCTCGAGCGGTATGTCGCGGCCCGCGGGTTCGGCGAGCGGGTGCGGTGCCGTCATGTGGATGCCGCACACCCCAAGACGCTGGACCACCTCGTCGCCGAGGGTTTTGACGTCGTGGTGGATCTGCTCCCGGCGGCGCTGATGGGTCGGGTGGCGGCCGCGGCGGTCCGTCACGGCGCCCATCTCGTGAACACGATGTACGTCTCGCCCGAGGTGCGGGCGCTGGCGGATGCGGCGGTGGCCAGGGGCGTCACGATCCTGCCTGAGTTCGGGATGGACCCCGGGATCGACCTCGTCCTCCTCGGCGAGGCGGTGCGTGGTTTCGAGGAGGTCACGGACGTCCTCAGCTACGGCTCGGGCATCCCCGAGCCGGCGGCGGCGGACAATCCCCTCAGATACAAGATCAGCTGGACGTTCGAGGGTGTGCTGCGGTCGTACCGGCGCGGCGCGCGGGTCGTTCGTGACGGCGCCCTGGTCCGGGTCGGCCCGACGGAGCAGTTCCTCCCCGAGCACGTCCACGAGGTTGCGGTCGAGGGTGTGGGACTGCTGGAGGCGTACCCCAACGGCGACGCGCTCCACTTCCTCGAGCCCCTCGGTCTCGACACTACGCGCCTGCGGAACGCGGGGCGCTTCACGCTCCGGTACCCCGGCCACTGCCAGTTCTGGCGGACGATGGTGGCGCTCCACCTGCTGGACGACGAGCCGGTCGAGGTGGACGGCACCGAGGTGGACCGCAAGCGCTTCCTCGCCGCCGCCCTGGAGCCTCACCTCCAGTACGGCGAGGGAGAACGCGATCTGGGGATCCTCCGGGTCGAGGTGGCGGGTACGAGGGAAGGGAAGCGGCAGCGCGTCGTGTTCGACGTGCTGGACCGCAAGGACCTCGCGACCGGCCTCACCGCGATGAGCCGCCTCGTCGGATTCACGGCGAGCATCGGCGCGCAGATGATCGGGACGGGCCAGCTCGCGAAGAGGGGCCTGCTGTCTCCTGTGACCGATGTGCCGTGGGCGCGTCTGGCACTGGAACTCGAGCAGCGGGGGATCACGGTCACCCGCACGATGTCGTAGCGCGACCTCGCGCGCCGGGGCATCACCTGCAATGCGAGTAATCCACTCGCCAATCGCTCGTCTCGCTCTCTGTTCTCTGCGTCGCTCTCGCTGTACACTTGTCGGGAATCGGCGACTCCGAATCCGCTGCGAAGGGCATGGCGCACTCGAAGCGGCTGTCGTCGCCGATCAGTCACGAGCATCCCGGTCCTCGTGCGTCGATCCAGCGCGCGCGTACTCCCGAGCATCGTCTGCGGTACACCGATCCGTGGTTCACGGAGGAAGGGCGGCCATGAACATCACGCTGTCGAGCGGCAAGCGCATCCCGGTGGAGACCCACAAGGTCAGGATCGTCCAGAAGACCGAACTGGCCCCGGTCACGCGGCGCCTGGAGGCCATCGGGGCGGCGGGCTACAACACGTTCCTGCTGCGGACCCGGGACATCTTCCTGGACATGCTCACCGACAGCGGCACGAACGCGATGAGTGACAACCAACTGGCCGCGATGATGGTCTCGGATGACGCCTACGCGGGCAGCGAGAGCTTCTACAAGCTCGCGGACGTGGTGAAGGATGTCCTCGGCTTCTCGTGGACGATGCCCGTGCATCAGGGCCGGGCGGCCGAGCACCTGCTGGCCAAGGTCTTCATCAAGCCGGGCGACGTCGTCGTGATGAACTACCACTTCACCACGACGAAGGCGCACTTCGAGCTGGCGGGTGCGACGGTCCTCGAACTGTTCGGCAGCGAGGCGATGAACACGCAGAGCACGGTGCCGTTCCGGGGCAACCTCGACATCGAGAGGTTCGCGGCAGCCATCAAGAAGCACGGCGCCGAGAAGATCCCCTTCGTACGGATGGAGGCGACCACCAACCTCATCGGCGGCCAGCCGTTCTCGATCAAGAACCTCCGGGAGGTGAAGGAACTGGCCTCGAAGCACGGCATCCCGCTGGTGTTCGATGGCAGTCTGATCTCGGAGAACGCGTACTTCGTCAAGCAGCGGGAGGAAGGCTACGCCGGGAAGTCGATCGGCGAGATCATCCACGAGATGATGGGGTACGCGGACCTCTTCTACATGTCCGCGCGCAAGAGCGCGTCGGTGCGCGGAGGGATGATCGCCACGAACAAGAAGGAGTACTACGACCGTCTCCTCGCCTGGCTCCCGCTCTACGAGGGGTTCGCCACCTACGGCGGGATGTCCACGAAGGAGGTCGAGGCGATGGCGGTCGGCTTGCGGGAGATGACCGACGTCAACGTGGCCGGGATCTCGCCGCAGTTCATCGAGTACTTCGTCTCCCGGCTGATCGAGAACGGTGTTCCCGCGGTCACGCCACCCGGGGGCCTCGCCGCGCACCTCGACGCCAAGCGCTTCCTGCCGCACATCCCGCAGAGCCAGTACCCGGCCGGTGCCCTCGCGGCCGCCATCTACATCGCATCGGGTGTGCGGACGATGGAGCGGGGCACCATCTCGACGGACCGGGACGCTGAGGGCAGGGAAGTCCTCGCCGATCTCGAGCTGGCGCGTCTGGCGATACCCCGCCGAGTGTACACGCTCTCGCACATCGAGTACGCGGTGGACCGGCTGACGTGGCTGTACGGGCACCGCGATCTCGTGAGAGGTCTGCGGTTCGTCGAGGAGCCTCCGGTGCTGCGGTTCTTCTTCGGACGGTTGGAGGCGCTCGACAACTGGGGTGCGGAACTGGCGCGGGTCTTCGAGGCGGAGTTCGGGCCGGACATGTGAGGTCGGCGGGCCTCGAGGGGGAGGCCGTAAGCTGATCGGCAGGCGAGTCGCGCGTCTGCCGACTTGCCGGTCGAGGCGATAGCTTTCCTCGATGAACGCGGTTCGCTCTCGATCAGCCCTCGCGGCGCTCGTGCCGCTCCTCCTCGTGGCCGCCTGCACGGAGCCGATTCTCGAGAAGTGGGAGGATGACCTCGCGTCCGCCGAGGCGCGGTGGCACGGCGCCGGCATCACCAACTACGAGATGGACGTAGTGCGGTCTTGTTTCTGCGTTCCGGCGCAGACACGGCCGGTCACCGTCACCGTCCGCGGCGGGGCCTTCGTGTCCCTCGTGTACGCCGACAGCGCCGCCGGTGTCGCCGACACCACGTACTTCCGTGAGTACCTCACGATGGAGCGCATCTTCGCGCTGCTGCATCAGGTGCTCGACACCGGGCCCGACGGTTTCAGCGCGGACTACAACGGCAGCTTGGGTTACCCCACGCTCGTGGGCATCGACCCGAGCCACGATCTGGCTGACGAGGAGTTCACGATTCAGGTGTTCGGACTTCGGCCCCAAGGGAGTGTGGCGCGCTGACCGGCGCTGACGTGGAGCGACAACCGTGCGATTCGCGCTGACGCGAGCCGTCAGTCCCGCCATCGGTGACTGTGAGCTGACCTATCTGCCCAGGGCGGACATCAGCTATGAGCTCGCCCGCGCCCAGCACCGCGCGTACGAGCTTCTGCTGGCGGACCTCGGCTGCCGGCTCCTCGTCCTCCCGGTGGAGCCGGAGCTGCCCGATTCGGTGTTCGTGGAGGACACCGCACTCGTCGTGGACGAGATCGCTGTCATCCTGCGCCCCGGCGCAGCGTCCCGGCAGCCGGAGACGCCGTCCGTCGCGCACGTGCTGGCGGGGTACCGGGAGCTGGCGGTCATCGGAGGCCCGGGCACCCTGGACGGCGGCGACATCCTGCGGCTCGGCACATCGATCTTCGTCGGGCGTTCGGGCCGCAGCAACGAGACTGGTTTCGGCCAGCTCACGTCCGCCCTCGCTCCGTTCGGCTACCGCGTGGTGCCGGTGCCCGTGAGCGCGTGCCTGCATCTCAAGTCGGCGGTGACGCAGGTGGGTCCCGACACGCTGCTCATCAACCGGCAGCGAGTGGATCCCGCGCATTTCGGCGCGGTACGGTTCGTGGACGTGGACCCCAGCGAGCCGCAGGCGGCGAACGCACTCCTGGTGGACGACACCGTGGTCTATTCGGCGTCGCATCCGCGCACCCTCGAGCGGCTGGTGGCACAGGGGCTCACCGTGCGGACCGTGGACGTCTCGGAACTGGAGAAGGCCGAGGGTGCCGTCACCTGCTGCAGTGTGATCTTCCAGGCGGAGGGCGCCGCGTGAGCGCCGAGCCGAAGCGAATCCTCGCCATCCAGAACATGGAGGGCGAGGGCTTCGGCAGGTTCGAGCGCCACCTGCGGCAGGACGGACACGACCTCGCCGTCGTGCACGCGTATCGGGGCGAGCCGCTGCCGCGCCCCGAAGCCTGCGATGCCGTCCTCGTCGGCGGCACGCCGCTGGCCGCGTACCGCTGGGAGGAGCACGCCTTCCTGCGCGAGGAGGCCGCGTTCCTCCAGCGCGTGGTGGCGGCCGGCACGCCGTGTCTCGGCGTGTGTTTCGGTTCCCAGTTCCTCGCCCACCTCCTCGGCGGCCGCGCGTACCGGGCGGACCGCAAGGAGATCGGCGGCTACGACGTGCACCTCACCGAGGACGGCCGCCGGGACTCGGTGCTCACCGGATTCCCGCCGCGCTTCCCGGTGTTCCACTGGCACGGCGACACGTTCGACCTGCCGCCCGGCGCCGCGCTGCTCGCGAGGGGCGACGGCTGCCGCAACCAGATGTTCCGCCTGAAGAACGTCGTCGGTGTGCAGTTCCACCTGGAGGTCACCGTCGAGGACGCTGTTGAGTGGACCGCGGCCTATGGCGCGGAGCTGGCCGACGTGGGGAAGACGAAGGAGCAGGTGGTCGCCGAGTGCCGCGCGATCGACGCAGAGATGGACCGGCTCGCCGCGCGGCTGCTGGACAGCTTCCTCGCCGTGCTCGTGAGATGAGCGCGGGCGCCCTTCAGTTCCGCCCGCCGAGCGAGGGCCACGCCTGCTGGAGCGTGTCCTTCACCATCGCCGTGATCCTGGTGCTCGCCGGCTGCGCGCGAGGCGGAGACTCCGCCTCCGGCGCCGACTCGATCGTCGCCACGCCGGTGATCCCGGCGGCGGCGACGGCTGCGGCCCCCCTGGACTCGATCGGCCGCCTCTTCGCGGATCTGGACGCGCGCATCCGGCCGCTCGTCGCCTCGCGGGACTCCGCGCTGGCGGGGATCCGGGCGGATTCCGGCACGGGGAGGGCCGACAGCTCCTTCACGCTCTTCCGGGGGCAGTTCTTCCTGCGGGCGGAATCGGTGGGGACCGCGCTGTCCGAGAACCAGATCCTCCAGCGCTGGGTCTGGCGGGTGAGCGCCGAGGGCTGGACCGCTCTCGACAGCGCGTCGGCGGACTCGCTGCGCCACTTCCTCGGCGCGCGCGGGCTGCGGGCGGAGTTCAGCGAGGGCACCCTGTACGCTTCGGACAACACGGCGTCGATGGCGTCCCTGTTCGAGCGCTTCCTCTCCCCCGCGATGCGGAGTTTCCTCGCCATCCGTCGCGCCGAGGAGGACGAGGGCTACTCGGAGGACGCCGGCCTGCTGATCTCGTGGGACCAGCTCGCGGAGCGGATCGCCAGGTGGGAGCGCTTCCTGGATGCCAACCCCGGCTTCCAACTTGCCGGTGAGGGGCGCTATCGGTACGACAACTACCTCGCCGTGTACCTGACGGGGATGGACAACTCCCGCGTCTTCGAGTACCCCCGCGAGACGCTGGACCCTCGCGTCCGCGCGAGCTACGAGCGCTTCCTGACGCGCCACGCCGAGTCCGGGACGGCGCGGATCGTGCGCGGCTACCTCGACGTGCTCGGCCGCAACGGGTGGCGCGCCGAGCCGGATGTGGTGGCCTTCCTCAAGGCGAATGGCATTCACTCGATGATCGGTCAGCAGCCGCCGACCCGGTAGGAGAGCGACGATGCGCCTGACGACCGTGCCGGGGATCGTGTGCTCGCTGGTCGCGCTCGGGGCGCCCGCATGGGGCCGGCAGAGGCCGGCGGCCCCGCCGCGTCAGCCTCCCGCCGCCGCACCGGCGGAGACGGTGCTGGCGGGCTACCGCACCACGGTCTCGGGCGCGACGATGGAGTACCACTCGCCGCACCCCGAAGCGCTCTCAGCGTTGCTGGCCCGCGCGCTGCGCGGCATCCAGGTCGTGAGCTGGGAGACCGACACCGTCCCCGCGGGAGTCTCGGCCGACACGGTGTCCTTCGTCTGGATCATGGGCCTCGCGGGCAGCAAAGGCGTCCAGCGCTTCGACCTCAGCGTGAACGGCCGGCAGAGCTTCGGCTTCACCACCGCCGCCGACTCCTCGTCGCGGGGCTTCAGCATCCCCGGCCCCAACGGCTCCAGCTTCTCCTTCCGCGTCACGATGGTGGACCGCTACGGCGACCTGTTCGGCTACGCCACGCTGCGGCTCGCGCGCCAGGACGCCGGCCCTGGCCGGCCGGTGCGCGTCGAGGTGCGCGGCGAGGATGCCGGCAGCCGCGCGTGGTATATGACGTTCCAGCACCGTCTCACGCCGCGGCCGCGTATCCAGCAGAACCCCGTGCTCGTGCGCGGCCCCGCCGGTGCGGAGGCGGAGCTGCGCGTCCTCATCGACAACCTCGCGGGCGGCGGCGATGCCAGCGTCGAGATCCCCGGGCGCCCGGCTGTGCCATGGGCGCTCGTCCCCGGCGGCAACGTCATCAGGCTGCCCGCCGGACCCGCGGCGATCGCGCGCGACCAGCGCGTGATCGTGCGCGTCGCCGGCGCCGTGGCGCTCGACACGACGGTGCGGCTCGTGCGCGTCGCGCAGCGCGACTTCTACGTCCTGCCTTACTCCCACAACGACATCGGCTACTCCGACCTGCAGGTCAACGTAGAACGACTGCAGTGGCGCATCCTCGAGGAGGCGCTACGGCTCGTCGAGCGCACCCGCGACTATCCCGCCGAGGCGCGCTACAAGTGGAACGTCGAGGTCCTCTGGCCGGTCGAGACGTGGCTCGCCCAGGCGGCGCCGGAGCAGCGCGCACGCTTCGTCGCCGCGGTGCGCGAGGGCTCCATCGGCCTCAACGCCTTCCTCGGCGGCGTGCAGAGCGGCCTCGCCACCGCTCCGGAGATGCCCCACTTCTTCGATTTCGCGCGCCGGCTCCGGGACCGCGACAGCCTCCCCGTCGAGACCGCCGTCATCTCCGACATCCCCGGGCAGTCGTGGGGGATCGTGACGGCGTTGCGGCACAGCGGCATCCGCTGGTTCGCCCTCGCGCCGAACAACGGCGACCGCACCGGCTACACGATCGAGACGTGGGGCGACCGGCCCTTCTGGTGGACGTCGCAGTCGGGACAGGACAGCGTCCTGATGTGGGTGGCGGGCGCGAGCTACTCGCTCTTCCACGACGCCGCGATGCGGCAGGGAGGCGAGCGGAAGCTCTATGGACTGATGCGCCGCCTCGAGAGCGCCGGCTCCCCGTACCAGGCCGTGCAGCTGCCGTACACCATCAACGGTGACAACGGCCCCAACGACCCGGACCTCTCCGACTACGTGCGGGACTGGAATGTTCGCTACGTCTCGCCGCGGCTCGTCATCGCTACGCACGCGCAGCTGTTCCGCGACTTCGAAGCCCGCCACGGCCGCGACCTCCCGACGGCGAGCGGCGACTTCACGACCTACTGGGACGACGGCGTGGCTTCGACGGCGGCGGAGGTGGCGCTGGTGCGGCGCGCGTCGGACCGGCTGGTGCAGGCTGAGGCGCTCTGGGCGATGCGCGACCACACGACCTACCCGGCCGACGCGTTCTACGCCGCGTGGCGCGAGGTGGTGCTGTGGGACGAGCACACCTGGGGCGCCGCGGCGAGCGTCGAGACGCCGGACGCGCCGGACGTGCGGACGCAGTGGGAATACAAGCGCGCGTTCGCCGTGCGCGCGGACAGCCTGTCGCGAGAGATGCTGGCGCGGGCGCTGGAGCTGCCGCTGGAGAGCGCGTCGGCGGCGGGCACCGCGCCCGCGATCGCCAACGCCTTCGAGGTCCACAACACCACGTCGTGGCCGCGGACCGAGGTCGTCTACGTACCGGCGGAGCTGAGCCGGGCCGGCGACCGCGTGCTGGGTCCAGGCGGGCGGCCGGTGCCCTCGCAGCGCCTCTCAAGGGGCCAGCTGGCCGTGCTGGTGCGCGACCTGGCGCCACTCACCGGCCGGCGCTACACGGTACGGACCGGAAGCTCGTGGGTGGGGGACGCGCCCGGCGTGCGGGCGAGCGGGAGCACCCTCGAGAGCGCGCTCTTCCGAGTTGAGGTGGACACGCTGAACGGCGCGATCTCGAGCCTCGTGTGGAAACCGCGCAACACCGAGCTGGTGGATCGGCGCGCGCGAGGGGGCCTCGGCGAGTACCTCTACGTTCCCGGCAGGGACTCGACGGGTGCGACCGGCGTGTCCGGCGTCCGGATCCAGGTGAGGGAAGCCGGCCCGCTCGTCGCCGCGCTGTCGATCCTGTCGAATGCGCCCGGCGCGCGGGCGCTGCTGCGCGACGTCACCATCGTGGACGGCATCGACCGGGTGGACTTCTCCGCCGTCGTGGACAAGGCGCCGGTGCGCGAGAAGGAGGGGGTGCACTTCGCCTTCCCCTTCCGCGTCCCGGACGGGCAGGTGCGCTTCGACGTGGCGTCGGGCATCGTGCGGCCCGACAGCGAGCAACTGCTCGGTTCGCTCCGGAACTTCGTCACCGTCCAGAGCTGGGCGGACGTCTCGAACGACTCGCTCGGCGTGACCTGGGCGACGCCCGGCGCGCCCCTCGTGGAGATCGGCGGCATCTTCGCCGAGCTGCCGTGGATGCGGTCCATCCCGCGCACCCAGACCGTGCTCTCTTACGTGATGAACAACTACTGGCACACGAACTTCAAGGCCGATCAGGCGGGGCCGGTGGCGTTCCAGTACGCCCTCCGGCCGCATGGGAGCTTCCGCCCGGAGGAAGCGGTCCGTCTTGGCGCCGAGCGGCGGGCCCTGCTGGTGGTGGCGCCGGCGCGCGGGGCGCCGCCGCTGCCGCCGCTCCTGCGGCTCGAGGCGGTGGGCCCCGCGGTGGCACGCGGCGCGGCCGAGCCCTCTCCGGTCGTGGTCACCTCGGTGCGCCCCACCAGCGACCGACGCGGGTGGCTCGTCGCGCTGTTCAACCCGACCGCGGAGGAGCAGCAGGTGCGGTTCGCGTGGCGGCCGGGCGAGCGCATCGACCTCTCGCACTCGGACAGCGGCGAGCGGCCCGGCGCGCCGGTTCTCGGCGCCCTCGCGCTCCCGGCGCACGGCACCGCGACCGTGCGTGCCGAGCGGACGATCCCGGAGGCGCGCCGCTCTCGCGTGTAGGCAGCGCCGCTTCGTTCGGCCGGACCCTCGCGCCGCACCGGCGCATTGCGCATCTTTCTTTGGAGTGGCGGACGACTTCGAGCTTCTGCGCGCCGCGCTGGCCGACCGCTACGCCCTCGGGCGTGAGCTGGGCCGCGGCGGGATGTCCACGGTGTACGTCGCCGCGGACCTTCGCCACGGCCGCGACGTGGCCATCAAGGTGCTGGCGGCGTCGGTCTCGCGCCTGCTCGGGACGGAGCGCTTCCTCAGCGAGATCCGCATCTCGGCGGGGTTGACCCACCCGAACATCCTCCCGTTGCACGACTCCGGCGACGCCGCCGGTCTCCTCTTCTACGTGATGCCGTACGTCGACGGGCCGTCGCTCCGCGACCGGCTCGAGCGCGAGCAGCGGCTCAGCGTCAAGGAAGCGGTGCACGTCGTAACCGACTTGGCGGACGGGCTGGAGTTCGCCCACCGGCGCGGCATCGTGCATCTCGACGTGAAGCCGGAGAACGTGTTGCTGGAGGCGGGCCACGCCATCCTCGCCGACTTCGGCATCGCCCGCGCGGTCAGCGTGTCGAGTGCCGACGCGCAGGCCCCGGCCGGTTTCGCGGTGGGAACGCCCGCCTACATGAGTCCCGAAGCCTGCGGCAGCGAGCCGGCCCTCGACGGGCGGAGCGACCAGTACTCGCTCGCGTGCGTGCTGTACGAGATGCTTGCCGGGCAGCCCCCGTTCGTGGCGGCGACGGCGCAGGCTGTCGTCGCGCGCCATCTGTACGACGAGGTGCCGCCCCTCGGCACTCTGCGGCCTGAGGTGCATCAGCACATCGTCCGAGCCGTCCACCGGGCCCTCGCGAAGGACCCCGCCGACCGCTTCCCGACGCTGGCGGCGTTTGCCGAGGCCGTCTCCGCGCCGCCCGAGGTATCGGCCGAGGAGGCGAAGTCCATCGCCGTCCTCCCGTTCGTGAACATGAGCCCGAATCCGGATGACGGGTACCTCGGCGACGGTCTCACCGAGGAGATCCTCACCGCCTTGGCCAAGCTCCAGGGGCTGCGGGTGGCGTCGCGGACCTCCGCGTTCGTGTACAAGGACCACCACGAGGACATCCGGGTCATCGGCGAGCGGCTCGGCGTGGCGTCGGTGCTCGAGGGGAGCGTCCGCCGGGACGGCGCCCGCCTGCGGGTCACGGCCCAGCTCATCAACGTCGCCGACGGGTACCATCTCTGGACGGAGCGGTACGACCGGGAGATGGTGGACGTCTTCGCGATCCAGGACGAGATCGCGCACAACATCGCGCGGGCGCTGCAGGTGGTGCTCGGCGAGCGCGAGCGGCGCGCGCTGGTGCGCGCGCCCACCGCCGACATCCAGGCCTACGAGTTCTATCTCCGCGGGCGGCACTACTTCGGCCAGACCCGCCGGAAGAGCCTCGAGTACGCCATCGGGATGTTCGAGCGGGCCATCGCCGCGGACCCGGCATTCGCGCTGGCGTACGCCGGGCTCGCCGACTGCGCCTCCGCGCTGGCGATGTACTACCCGCCCGGCGAGGCGGAGTTGGCGCGGGCGGACACGGCGAGTCAGCGCGCGCTGGCCCTGGCGCCCGACCTCGCCGAGGCGCACTCGGCACGGGGTTTCGCGCTGTGGATGCAGAAGCGCCCCGACGACGCGGCGGCCGAGTTCGAGGCGGCGGTCCGCCTCGACCCGAAGCAGTTCGAGGCCCGCTACTTCCACGCGCGGCTCTGCTTCCAGCGCGGGGAGATGGACCAGGCGGCGCGGCTCTTCGAGGAGGCGGCCGCGGTCCGCGAGGACTATCAGGCCCGTTTCTTCGCGGCGCAGTCCTACGCGGTGCTCGGCCGCGCGGCGGAGGCGGAGGCGGCCTACCGGCGCGCGTATCAGGTCGCCGAGGACCACCTCGCGCTCAACCCCGACGACCCGCGGGCCTTCACGATGTGCGCCGTGGCGCTGTGCCGCACGGGCCAGCCCGAGAAGGGGCTCGAGTGCGCGCAGCGTGCCGTGGCGGTGGACCCCGAAGACGCCGGAGTGTGCTACAACGTGGCCTGCGTCTACGCCCTCGAGGGGAAGGTGGACGAGGCCATCGGCTGTCTCGTGGAGGCGTTCCGCCACGGCTTCGGCAACAGGGAGTGGATCGCCCAAGACCCGGACCTCGAGTCGCTGCGCGGCGACCCTCGCTTCGCGGCCCTCCTCTCCCCACCGTGACCGCGCCAGCCAGCCCGCGACGCGCCCTGCGGCTCGTGCTGAAGGGTGTGGGCTTCGGTGTGGGCACGCTGATCCTCGCTCTCCTGATCGCCATCGGCCGGCACCTCCTGACCCACGGCGACACGCCGCCCATCCGCGACGCGTCCGGCCAGACGGTCCCCGGCAGCATCGCCTCCCTCGAGTCGATCAGCCTCGGCGGTGTCCCGCAGTGGGTGCTGATCCGTGGACGTTCGACGCGCAATCCGGTGGTCCTGTTCCTCCACGGCGGGCCGGGGATGCCGGCGATGTACCTGGCGCACGCGTGGCAGCGTCCGCTCGAGAACGACTTCGTCGTCGTGCACTGGGACCGCCTCGGCGTGGGGAAGTCGTACTTCGGCGACATCCCGTCCCGCTACCTGTCCGTGCGCCGTCTGCTCGACCACACCTACGAGCTGGTGAACGTCCTCCGCGGCCGATTCCAGCAGGACCGAATCATCCTCGTCGGCCACTCCTGGGGCAGCTACCTCGGCATGCTGGCGGTGCGCGAGCGCCCGGACCTCTTCCGGGCCTACATCGGCGTCGGGCAGCTGACGGGGCCGGGCCGTGGCGACACCGCATCGGCGCGACTCCAGGAGGCGTTCATTCGCCGTGAAGCGGCGCGACGCGAGGTACCGGAGGCGGTGCGGGACCTGGACGATGAGGGGCGGGCGGTCGTCGAGAAGTGGGTGTTCCGGTTCGGCGGCGAGCTGCGCGGCGCCACCAGCTGGTGGCCGCTGATGCGGATCGGCCTCCGGGCCTCCGAGTACACCCTCGCTGACGTCCTCAGGATGCGGAAGGGGCTCGCGCTCTACTCCCGCGGGGTGGGCTACGACGTGCCCGCGGACACGCTCCGGGTGGACGTGACGGTCGTTCAGGTGCCGATCTTCATCGTCGCGGGGCGGTACGACTACGTCACGCCGTCCGAGCTGGCCGAGCGGTACTTCGCAGAGCTGCGGGCGCCGAAGAAGGCATTCGTGTGGTTCGAGCGTTCGGCGCACTTCCCCTTCCTGGAGGAGCCGGGACGCTTCGCCGAGGTGATGCGGCAGGTGGCGGCGGAGACCGCTCCCGAGCGGGCGCCGTGAGCGCGGCCTGACGCGCCGCCGGCGGGTCACTCGCCCCGAGGTGGGCGAGAGCGCCCGTCACCCGAACGCGCGACGGGGAGCGGTCATCCGCTCCCCGTCAATGTTGTGCGCCCGACATGGGTGGTGGTCAGGCGGCCGCCAAGGCGGCCCAAGCAGCTACTGCGGGTTCGCCGGCCCGGTGCGCATCGGCTGGGCGCACTCCGGCCACGTGCCAGGCTGCCCTTGCCGGCTGGGCAGCACGCTGCGCCGCTCGCGGGAGACCCGCTCGGGGTCCTCGGAGGCGAGGTACGTGAGCATCGCCACCAGCGTCGCGTTCATCTTGACGTCGTCGAAGGAAAGCTTGTCGAAAGTGTCACGGCCGGTGTGCCACGTGTACTGGAAGTAGTCCCACGAGCTCGAGCCGACGCCGAAGGCCGGCGCGCCGGAGCAGATGAACGACGCATTGTCGCTGCCGCCGCCGGAGGGGCTTCCCGGCACCCCGAAGCTGACGGACCGCGTCAGCGCCGACGGCACCTGCGCGAGCCAGCGCGCCAGATTGCCCGAGGCCATCGTCAGGCCCGCCGGCGACAGGGAGGCGATGCGGCCCGTGCCGTTGTCCTGGTTGAACGCGGCCTGCAGTCCCTGCACGATGTTGGGATGGTCGGCCGCGAAACCGCGCGAGCCGTTCAGGCCCTGCTCCTCGCTGTCCCAGTGGCCGGCCAGGATGGTGCGGCGCGGATTCGGGTAGACCTGCTTCAGGATCCGCATCGCCTCCATCATGATGACGGTGCCGGTGCCGTTGTCGGTCGCGCCGGAGCCGGCGTCCCACGAGTCGAGGTGCGCCGAGAGGAGGACGTACTCGTTCGGCAACACGGTGCCGGGCATCTCGGCGACGACGTTGAAGGTCGGCTGGTCGCCGAGCGATTCCGACTCCGCGAAGGCCTCGACCTGCGGGTGCTGGTTGTTCTGCGCCAGCCGCGCGACGAGCCCGTAGTCCTCGCACGAGAGATCGAAGGTCGGGACGCGGCGGGTGTACGCGTTGAAGATCCGCGTCACGCCGTAGCCGCCCGACCACTGCGAGGTGAGGACGCCGAGCGCCCCGGCCTCTTCGAGGCGGAGCGGGAGCGTGCGGGCGTTGGCGCCGGTCTTGATGATGCGCTGCGCCCACGCGGTACGCGCGGCTTGCCGGTCGTTGCGCATCCGGTCGTAGGTGCTCTGGAGCGCGTACTCGTGCCACGCGGTGTCGGGCCGGCACGTCGGCTCGGCGTAGTTGATCGCCACGAACTTGCCGCGCGCGTTCGGCAGCCACGCGCGGAACGCCGCGCTGTCGGCCACGTCGGGCAGCAGGATCACCTCGCCGCGCACGGGACGGCCGCCGGTGTTCGGGCTGAAGGCCAGCATCGTGCCCTCGAGCGTGCGCACGCGCGGGGCCATCAGGCTGATGTACGAGCGACCGCGCCGCCACCCCGCCCAGGTGCCGTAGCGCTCCTGGCGCGCGGTGACGCCCCAGGCGCGGTAGGTGTTGACGAGCCAATCGCCCGCCGACTGGTATGAAGGACTCCCGACGAGCCTTGGGCCGATGGAATCGAGCAGGACCTGCGCCAGACGGTATGTCTGGGAGCTGTCCATCCCGAGCGACCAGATGCGGCGGATGACAGGGTTGTCCGAGGTGAAGCCGGGGCCCGGCGGGCCCTGCATCCCGGGGAACTGGGCAGTGGCGGCCGCGGGCGCGAGGAGCAGCGCCGCGGCAAGGACCAAGAAGGCACGTCTCACAGGAGACCTCCGGAGGGGACAGGGAGCGCAGACGAACCCGCAACACATGCGACGTCACCGGGACTACGCGCAAGGGCGCCCCGTCGTTGGAGCGGGCGGCGGCTGTTGCGGGGCGAGTGCTCCGGCGCGATGCTTGCGGGGGGCGCCGTCAGCCGTCAGCGGTCAGCACAACTGAACGAGGAGAGGCAAGATGCTCGTGGTGAAGTGGGTGCTCGCCGCAGTGTGGATCACCGTCGCGGCAGCGGGGGACCTCCCGGCGCAGCGGCGGCCGCAGGCGGCGGCTCCCGCCCAGTCGGCCGCAGCCACGGTCCAGGCCCAGCCGCAGGTACCGCGGGACATCGACGCCTTCGCGAACCGGGTGCTCCAGGAGTTCAACACGCCGGGCGCGGCGATCGCCGTGGTGCGGGACGGACGGACGGTGTTCGCCCGCGGCTACGGCGTGCGGCGCCTCGGCGCTCCGGAGCCGGTGAGCGAACGCACACGATTCCAGGTGGCGTCGAACACGAAGGCGTTCACCTCCGCCGCACTCGCGATCCTGGTCGAAGACGGCCGGCTCCGCTGGAACGACCGGGTCATCGACCACCTCCCGTGGTTCCAGCTGTCCGACCCGTACGTGACCCGGGAGATCACGGTGCTCGATCTCCTCGTGCACCGCAGCGGCCTCGGCCTGGGTGGGGGCGACCTCCTCTGGTTTCACTCGAACTACACGAGGGAGGAGATCATCCGGCGACTGCGCTGGGTGCCGCTGGCCACGAGCTTCCGGAGCACCTACAACTACGACAACGTGCTGTACGTCGTGGCCGGCGCCGTCGTCGAGGCGGTCTCGGGGCGGAGCTGGGATGACTTCGTCCGGGAGCGCATCTTCACACCCCTCGGCATGACCGCCAGCGTCACCTCCGTCCTCGCGGTGCGCCCGGGCGACGACGTGGCGGCCCCGCACGGCATGGTGGATGGGCACCTCCAGGTCGTGCCCGTGGACAGCGCCGACAACGTGGGCCCCGGCGGCTCCATCGTCTCCAACGTCGTGGACATGGCGGCGTGGATCCGCTTCCAGCTCGACTCGGGCCGCGTGGACTCGACCCGCCGCCTCTGGCGGGCGCCGCGCACCGGCGAGCTGTGGACGGGCCGCATCACCACCAGCCCGCCGCGCGGGTCGAACCTCGCGATGTACGCGCTGGGCTGGAACGTGTACGACTACCGCGGCTACAAGATCGTGACCCACACCGGCGGCCTCGCGGGGATGATCTCCCGTGTGATGCTGATCCCCCAGCTGCGCACCGGGTTCGTCATCCTCACGAACGCCGAGTCCTCCGCGATGGGAGTGCTCACGTCGTACCTGCGCGACTTCTCCACCGGGGCGCCGGCGGCCGACTACGTTGCGCAGGCCAGGCAGAGCGACGCGGGTTTCGACGAGGCGGCGTTCCAGGCGCGGCTCGACAGCGCCCGCAACCGCACCTCACGGCCTTCGCTGCCGCTCTCCGGCTACGCCGGCACCTATCGAGACGCCTGGTACGGCGACGTGACGCTGGCCGAGGAGCAGGGACACCTCGTCATCCGCTTCGGCCGCTCGCCCGCCTTCACCGGCGACCTCGAGCACTGGCACTACGACACCTTCCGCGTGCACTGGCGCGTGCCGAATATCCCTGATGCGTGGGTGACCTTCGCGCTGGAGCCGAATGGGTCGATCGGGCGGATGACGATGGCGGCGGTGTCGCCGTCAACGGACTTCAGCTTCGACTGGCAGGACCTGCTCCTCCTGCCGGTGCGGGAGCGGCGCCCCTAGTACTAGAGCGTCGCTTCGAGGAACAGTCTCGCGGCGATGGGGAGCAGGCTGGGGTGCTTCACGAGGGCGTGGGCGAAGACCCGGCCCACGGAGCGCTTTTCCGGCGCGATGCCGTTCACCGTCCGGGCGAGCGCGTTGAAGAAGGCGTCGTCGAAGGTGCCGAGCGTCTTCTTGATGCGGTAGTACAGCCGGTGGTCCTCGCCGAGGAGGGCCATCCACTCGGCGTGGCAGGCCTCGAGGCGCCGCGCCGAGGTGTCGCCCGCGCGGATCGCCTCCGCGGCGTGGCGCCCCGCGATCCGGCCGGCCTTCATCGCATTGATGATGCCGCCCCCGGAGAGCGGGTTCACCTGGTGTGCGGCGTCGCCCACCAGCATCAGTCCGTCCGTCACCGTCCGCTTCAGCGTCGTTCCCACGATGACGCCGCCCACCGTGGAGCCGCTGATCGCGCCCTCCGGATAGCGCCGCGCCACGTAGGCGTCGAGGTAGTCGCGCGCCGTGCGGCCCTGCGCCTTCAACGCGACCACGCCGAGCCCGACGTTGGCGACGCCGGCGCCCTTCGGGAATATCCACGCGTAGCCGTGCGGCGCGATGGTCTCGCCGAAGTGCAGGTAGAGCGCGTCCGGGTCGAAGGCGATGTTGGAAACGACGTACTGGGCGCACGACTCCATGTCCCGCGAGGGCACGCGGGTATCGAGTCCGGCACCTCGCCCCACCATCGATTCCACGCCGTCGGCCCCGATCACCACCTTCGCCCGCACCGTCTCCTCGCCCCGGGGACCGCTGAGTGTCACCTCCCAGCCCTCGCCGGCCCGGCGCAGCCCCACCGCCTCGGTGGCGATGCGGATCTCGGCCCCGGCGCGCCGCGCCTCGTTCGCCAGCGCGGGTTCGAACCGGGTGCGGTCGAGTATGAAGGCGTGGTCCCGCGGTTCGACGGCGACCTCGGTGTCGTCGGGCGCGACGAACACGATCCGCGCGATCTCGCGGGATACCCAGGGCGCGCCCACGGGGTCGAGGAACTCCCGCAGCCCCGGCCCGCCGACTCCCTCGGCGCAGCGCACCGGCGCGCCGATCGCCCGGTCGCGCTCGATGAGGAGGACGTCCAGCGCCGGGCCGGCGAGCGCGGCGTGCCATGCCGCCACGCACCCGCCCGGGCCGCCGCCGACCACGAGGACGTCGACCCTACGCATCCACCATCCTCAGGGCGCCCACGGGGCACGGCGCGATGCACTTCCGGCACCCCGTGCAGGCCAGGGGATCGATCGCGAGGCCGCGCCGGCTGAGATGGATCGCCGCCGGCGGACAGAGGGGCAGGCAGAGGCCGCACTCGTCGCACAGGCCGTCATCGACGGCCGCGATGGCGGAGACGGGCGGAAGGGGCATTGGGCCACGATACCCCGGCTCAGGCGGAACTTCAAGCGCAACCTTGCTCGGGCCCGGGCGGAGGGCTACGTTACTGCGTTTCCAAGGAGTTACGTCGATTCGGCGCGGTTACACTTCAATTCCCTGAATCGTACTCGGAAGCAACGCTGGCATGCCCCTTTTCAAGTGGACGCCGGGTTCCTTCATCCCCGCGAATGAGATCGCGGTTGACCTGGGCACGTCCAACACGCTGATCTACGTGCGCGGGGAGGGCATCGTGCTGAACGAGCCCTCCGTCGTCGCGCTCGAGAAGTCCACGGGGCGCATCAAGGGCATCGGCCTCGAGGCGAAACGGATGCTCGGCCGCACGCCCGACGGCATCCTCGCGATCCGCCCGCTCAAGGACGGCGTGATCGGGGACTTCGACGTCACCGAGAAGATGCTGCGCTACTTCCTCTCGTCGATCATCAACAAGCACTTCTTCCGCGTGAAGCCGAAGGTCATCGTGTGCGTGCCCAGCGGCATCACCGAGGTGGAGAAGCGCGCGGTCCGCGACAGCGCGCAGAGCGCCGGCGCGAAAGAGGTCTACATGGTCGCCGAGCCGATGGCGGCGGCCATCGGCGTGGGGCTGCCGATCGAGACGCCCACCGGCAACATGGTGATCGACATCGGCGGCGGCACGACGGAGATCGCGGTCATCGCGCTCTCGGGCATCGTGAGTGACACCTCGATCCGCACGGGTGGCGACGAGATGGACATTGCCATCGTGCAGTTCATGCGGAAGAACTACAGCCTGCTCATCGGCGAGCCCACGGCCGAGCGGATCAAGATCGAGATCGGGAGCGCGGCACCGGTCGGCGACGAGCACGAAATGGACGTGAAGGGACGCGATCTCGTCTCCGGCATCCCGAAGACGGTGCGCGTGCACTCGAGCGAGATCCGCGAGGCGATCCAGGAGCCGATCCAGCAGATCTTGGACGCGGTGCGCAGGGCGCTCGAGATCACGCCGCCCGAGCTGGCGAGCGACATCGTGGACCGCGGCATCGTGATGACGGGCGGCGGCGCGCTGATCCGCGGCCTCGACATCCTGCTCGCCAACGAGACGGGCCTGCCGATCCACGTGGACGAGGACCCGCTCACGTGCGTGGTGCGGGGCACGGGCCGCATCCTCGACGATCCCGAGAAGTACCGCAGCGTCCTCTCCACCTAGCCCCCGTGGCCCCCGGCTCCGATCGCTACGCTTCGCGCGCCGACACCGCGGTCTTCCTCGTCTGCCTCGTCCTCAGCCTCGTGGCGCTCGCGCTGCCCGCCGGGCTCAGGGAGCCCATCGCCGGCGCCCTGCGCCGCACCGTGCTGCTGCCCGTGCTCACCGTGCAGCGCCAGGCGGTCGCGTCCACCGCGGCCCGCGAGCGGCTCGCGACGGTGCGCGCCGAGCGCGACTCGCTCGTGCTGGAGACGATCTTCCTCCCCGAGCTGCGCGCCGAGAACGCCCGTCTGCGGGCGCTCCTCGGCCTCGAGGGCAGGCTCGTCCACGGCTTCGCCACCGCGGAGGTCCTGCATCAGGCGGGGGTCGCCGACGGCCTGACGCTCGTGCTCTCGGCGGGTCGGGAGGAGGGGGTGGAGCCGTTCGCCCCCGTCGTCGCCGCGCACGGAGTCCTCGGCCTGGTGCGCTCCGTGGACCCGCACACCAGCGTGGCGCTCGCTTGGACGCACCCGGACTTCCGCGCCAGCGCGATGGTCGAAGGGACCGCTGTCTACGGCATCGTGCGGGCGCGTCGTGGCGAACGGTCCGGAGAGCTGATGGAGCTGATTGGCGTGCCCTACCGGGAGCAGCTCGTGCCCGGGACGCGCGTGGTGACCTCCGGACTGGGCGGGGTCTTCCCGCGCGGCATCCCGCTGGGCACGGTCCAGGGGATCATGACCGAGGCCGCCGGCTGGGAGCGGACCTACGTTCTCCAGCCGGTCATCCATCCCTCCGAGGCCGCCCACGTCGTCATCCTCTCTCCCTCGCGCGCGGCGGACACGCTCCGGGCCGCGTTCGACACCGCGCACGCCGTCGCGGACAGCGTGCTGCTGATCCACGACTCCGCGGGGGTGCGCGTCGTGACGCCACCCGCGACGTGGCGGCGGCGCTGGCCCCGGGGTACCCTCCCGCCGCCCCGGCAGAGTGCACCTCCCGCGCCCCCGGCGGGCGTGACGCCGCGAGAGCGTCCGTGAGGATCACGCCCCCGCGGGTCCGCGCCGGCCTCGTGCTCGCCCTGCTGGTCGCGGCGCACTTCATCGTGCGCCCGCGGCTCGGCGACCCGCGGTTCGCGCCCGACTTCATCCTCGTCGCGCTGCTCTTCTTCGCCATCCGGGTCCGCCCGATGGCCGGGACGATCGCGGGGTTCCTGGTGGGTCTCGTGACGGACGCCGTGGCGCCCACCGCCTTCGGCGCGGCCGCCTTCGCCCTCACGGTCATCGGCTACCTGTCCGGGTGGCTCAAGGTCATCGTCTTCGCCGACAACCTGCTCGTCAACGCGCTCTTCGTGTTCGTGGCCGCCTGGATGCGCGACGCCATCGAGGTTCTGGTGGCGCACCAACTCCAGGGCGGGGAGCTGGCGTGGCAGCTGCTCGCGCTCTCGCCGCTTGCCGCCGCCTCGACCGCGGCCGCGGCCGCGGTGACGCTGTTCCTCTTCCGCGGGTGGCTCCGCCAGGGCGCGGCGTGAGCGGACGCCCCGCGTTCCATCCCTACGTCCTCACCCAGCGGGGCACGCTGGCCTACCGCCTCCTCCTCGCCGTCTTCGTGCTTCTGGCCCTGTCCTTCTTCCGGCTGCAGGTCCTCCAGCACGACCGCTACCAACTGCGCTCCGAGTCGAACCGGCTGCGCCCGGTACCGCTGCCCGCGCCGCGGGGGCTGATCCTCGACCGGCGGGGCGCGGTAATCGCCGAGAACGTGCCGGGATACTCGGTGTCGCTGCTGGCCGAGAACCTGGACTCGCTGCGCGCGATGCTGAGACGGCTGCAGGACGTGCTGGCCCCGCGCGAAGTGTCGGCGGACCTGGCGATCGCCCGCTTCCGCGCGATGCCCTACGAGCCGGCGCTGGTCATCAAGGACGCGCCCTTCGAGGTCGTCTCGCGCCTCGAGGAGCGGCGACTCGTGCTGCCGGGACTGGTGATCCAGCGGGAGCCGAAGCGGCTCTATCCCGACAGCGAGGTGGTCGCGCACCTCGTGGGGTACGTTGGGGAGGTGACCCGGCAGGATCTGCTCTCGACGCACTCCCAGTCGCGGCGGTCCGGCGCCATCATCGGCAAGGAAGGCCTGGAGCGGCAGTACGAGGACTCGCTCACGGGCGCCGACGGGATGCGGTTCGTCGAGGTGGACGCCCTCGGCCGCGTCGTGCGCGACGAGGGCGCGGCGGCGTCCCTCGCGCCGGTGCCGGGCCGCTGGCTCCGCACCACGATCGACCTCGACCTCCAGCGGTTCGTGGCGAGCATCTTCCCGGCGGGCCGCCGGGGAGCCATCGTCGCGATGGATCCCCGCAACGGCCACATCCTCGCCCTGTACTCCAGCCCGTCCTACGATCCCAACGCCTTCGTCGGCGGCATCGACCGGGCGGGCTGGGAGCAGCTCAACAGCGACGATGCGCGGCCGCTGCTCAACCGGGCCATCGGGACGCGCTATCCTCCCGCCTCGACGTTCAAGCTCGCCACGGCGACCATCGCGCTGCGCCGGGGTCTCGTCACTCCCGAGTCGCGGATGCCCGTCCCCTGCACGGGCGGCCTCCGGTTCGGAAACCGGGTGTTCAAGTGCTGGAAACCGGCGGGCCACGGCTCGCTCACGCTCCAGGGGGCCATCGCCGCCTCCTGCGACGTCTACTTCTACCAGCTTGGCCGCCTGATCAGCTTGCGTGGCCTCCTCGAGGACGGGGTCCTGCTGGGTTTCCACACCCCTAGCGGCGTGGACCTCCCCGGCGAGATCAGGCCGGCGTTCCCGCCCAACACCGAGTACTACGACCTGGTGTACGGCCGGGGACACTGGACCAGCTCGGTGGCGCTCAACCTCGCCATCGGCCAGGGCGAGAACGCGCAGACGCTGATGAACATGGTGCGGTTCTACGCCGCCATCGCGAACGGCGGGCACCTCCTCACGCCGCGCATCGTGGAGGGGCCGAATACGCCGGAGCTGAACCTCGATGTCCCCGAGAGCACCTTCGCCGAGATGCGGCGGGCGCTCATCGCGGTGGTGGAGCAGGGTACCGCACGCGGCGCGCGCCTCGCCAGCATCCGCCTGGCGGGCAAGACCGGCACCGCCCAGAACCCGCACGGCCCCGACCACGGCTGGTTCATCGGGTTCGCGCCGGCCGACACCCCGCGGGTCGTCGTGGGCGGGATCCTCGAGTTCGGCCTCCACGGCACGGCGATGGCCCCCATCGTGGCCCGCGTGATCGAGCGCTATCTGCTCGGGCCCGACTCCACGCGGGGCGCGCGGCCCGAGATCGTCCCGCTGGCGATCCCCGAGGACTCCACGCCCCAGCCGGAGGAGCTCGACACGCTCCGCCCGCCGCGACGCACGCCCCTCCCCCCCCGGCGGCGGAGCGGGCGGTGAGTCTGCGCGAACGCGTAGACCGGTCCATCGTGATGGTGGTGCTGGCTCTCACGGTGTACGGCCTCGCCATCCTCTACTCGGCGGGCCAGACCGACGTGCCGAGCGCCGCCGCCAACGTCTGGCGGCGCCAGCTCGCCTGGCTCGCGATCGGCGTCGTGGCGGCCGTGTTGGTGCAACGGGTCTCGCCGCGGCTCCTCGAGTGGGCGGCCCCGGCGCTCTATGCGGCTGGGATCCTCGTCCTCCTCCTCACGCTCGTCATCGGCACGGGCGGCGGCACGGCGGCCTCGACCAAGTCGTGGATAGCGATCGGCGGGCACCGCCTCGGCCAGCCGTCGGAGTTCGTGAAACTCGCCGTGATCCTGATGCTCGCGCGCTACCTCGCGGGGCGGCGGGATCCGCCGGCCACGCTCCGCGAGCTGATACTCCCAGTCATCATCGCCGCGGTGCCGGCCGGCCTGGTGGCCATCCAGCCCGACCTCGGCAGCGCGCTCGTCTTCGCCGGAATCCTCTTCGCGATGCTCTTCTGGGCCGGCGTGAGGATCCCGTACCTCGTGCTCCTCGCCTCACCGGTCGTGTCCCTGGTCCTGGCGTTCTCCGCGTGGACGTGGAGCGCCTGGATCTTCCTGATCGGCGGCCTCCTGTTGCTCTGGCGGCCGTACGTCTGGGAGGGGCTGGCGGTCCTGGCCGCCAACGTCGGGATGGGCATCCTGGCCCTGCCACTCTGGGAGCGACTCGCCGCCTATCAGCAGAACCGCTTCCTCTCGTTCCTTAATCCTGAACTCGACGCCCGCGCGACCGGCTGGCACATCATCCAGTCCAAGATCGCCATCGGCAGCGGGGGCTGGCTGGGACAGGGCTTCACCCAGGGGACCCAGAAACGGCTGGCGTTCACGCCTGCGCAGCACACCGACTTCGTCTTCTCGGTCGTGGGAGAGGAGATGGGGTTCGTCGGCGTCCTGGTGGCCCTCGCCCTCTTCTTCGCCCTCCTCGGGATCCTCATCCGCGTCGCCCGGAGGGCTCCCGAGCCCTTCGGCAGCCTGGTTGTCTTCGGGGTGGTCGGACTGCTCTTCACCCACATCTTCGAGTCCGTCGGGATGACGGCGAATGTGATGCCCATCACCGGTATCCCGCTGCCGTTCTTCTCCTACGGCGGGTCGTTCTTCCTCGCCTGTTTCGTGGCCATCGGGTTCTCCCTCCGCGTCGCCCGCGAAGGCCGGGAACTCGGTTATCGTGAATTGTGACAACATGTTAGGGTGTCGGCCTAGCGGAACGGGTGCCGCAGCGTCCATATTGCCTTGTCCCCGGGGCCAGCGTATCCGGTCCCCACGACCACCCCGACATTGACCCGCGCCATGGCTTGGTTCCGCAAGGATCGGCGGCCTCGCACGTCCCAGAGGGAGCGGCTGGAGATTCCGGCCGACGTCTGGGACAAGTGCGAGGCGTGCGGCCATGTGGACGCCAAGGAGAAGTTCGTCCACGCCCTCGGCGTGTGCCCCAGCTGCGGGCATCACCGACGGGTGGAGGCGGCCGACTACATCGCGATCCTGTCCGACGAGGGGACGTTCGTCCCGCTCGACGGGCGCCTCCGGTCGGTGGACGCCCTGGGCTTCGAGAACTACCCCGACCGGCTGTCCGCGGCCCTCAAGAAGGCCTCCGCGGCCGACGCGGTGCACACCGGGCTGGCGAAGCTCGACGGCATTCCCGTCCACCTCGCGGTGATGGACTTCCGGTTCATGGGCGGGTCGATGGGGTCGGTGGTGGGCGAGAAGATCGCCCGGCTCGCCCAACGCTCGTGCGACAAGCGGATCTCCCTGATCATCGTCTCGGCCTCGGGCGGCGCCCGGATGCAGGAGGGCGTGCTGTCGCTGATGCAGCTCGCCAAGACCACGGTGGTGATCTCCCAGCTGCGCGAGCGCGGCGTGCCGTTCATCTCCATCTGCACCAACCCGACTACCGGCGGCACGACCGCGTCCTATGCGATGCAGGGCGACGTGATCATCGGCGAGCCGGGGGCGGTGATCGGGTTCGCCGGGCCCCGCGTCATCAAGCAGACGATCGGTCAGGACCTTCCCAAGGGCTTCCAGACGGCGGAGTTCCTCCTCGAGCACGGGATGATCGACGCCGTCGTGCCGCGCGGCCTCCTCCGGGCGACCTGCGCGCAGCTGCTCCGCCTTCTGCACGGCGCCCCGGCGCGTGAGGGCGAAGTGGCGCCGACCGGGGCCTTGCCGGAGTCCGGGACCTGACCGTCCGCACGTTCGACGACGCCTGCCGCTTCCTCTTTCCCAGAACCGCATCCGGCATCAAGTGGGGTCTCGAGACGACCGAGGCCCTCTTGGGAGTGCTCGCTCACCCCGAGCACCACTTCGAGGTCGTGCACGTGGGCGGCACGAACGGCAAGGGCTCCACGGCGACCATGGTGTACGAGGTCCTCCGCGCCGCCGGCTGGCGCGTCGGGCTCTACACGTCGCCGCACCTGGTGTCGTTCCGTGAGCGGATCGTGGTGGACGGCGTGCCGGTCCCCGAGGAGGCGGTGGCGGTCTGGACGGAGCGCCTGCGCCCGCTCGCCGAGGAGCGACAGGCGTCGTTCTTCGAGATCACGACGGCGATCGCCTTCGCCGACTTCGCCGCGCGGGGGGTGGACGTGGCGGTGGTCGAGGTCGGCCTTGGCGGCCGGCTCGACGCCACCAACGTGCTGCGGCCGCTCGTCGCGGGGGTGACCCGCGTCGCGCTCGAGCACACCGACTACCTCGGTCCGGACCTGGCGTCCATCGCCCGCGAGAAGGCGGGGATCGCGAAGGCGGGAGTGCCCTTCGTGACGACCGAGCCCGATCCGGGCGTCGCGGCGGTGCTGGAGGAGGAGGCGACGGCCCGCGGCGCGTCGTTCGAGCGCCTCGACGTGGCGGCGGCGGTCTCGGGGCTCGCGCCTGCCGACGGTGGACTGGTGTTCGACCTCGGCACGCCGGTACGCCGGTACGCCGGTACGCGGGTGGGGATGGCGGGGGGGCATCAGGCCTCCAACGCCGCGCTGGCCGTGCGCCTCGCCGAACTGCTGCCGGCGCGCTACGGCGTGGGAGAGGCCGCGATCCGCACCGGCCTCGCGGCCGCCAGCGTGCCGGGGCGCTTCGAACGCCGCGGGCGCTGGATCTTCGACGTCGCCCACAACACCGACGGAGCGCGGGCGCTGGTGGCCGCCATCCGGTGGACGGAGCCGCCGCGCCCGCTCGCCGGTGTGGTCGCGGTGCTCGGGGACAAGGCGTGGCGGGAGTATCTCGCCACGCTGGCGCCCTCCCTCGACGCCCTGCTGCTCACGCGCGCGCCGAGCGCGCCGCCCGAGCGTGCGTGGTCGCTGGAGGAGGTCACGGCGTGGTGCGCTGAGCAGGGCATCGCGGCGCTCACCGAGCCGGACTTCGCGCGCGCCCTGGAGCGCGCGCCGCGGCTGGGCCGCACGGTGCTCGTCGCGGGCTCGTTCCACACCGTCGGCGACGCGATGGCTCGCTTGCCCGGCACGGCGCCGCTCGGGTAACTTCCCAGGATGTCACTGACGGCGCTGCCCGGGTTTCGCGATGTCTTTCCGGAGGCCCTCGCCCGGCGCCGTTTGATCTTCGGGGTGTGGCGCGCCGTGGCGGCGCGTTACGGGTTCGAGGAGTACGACGGCCCGCCGCTCGAGGCGACCGATCTCTACACCCGCAAGAGCGGCGACGAGATCGTCGCGCAACTCTATCGCTTCACGGACCGCGGCGGCCGCGATGTGTCCCTCCGCCCCGAGATGACGCCGACGCTGGCCCGGATGGTGGCGCAGCGCGCCGCGGCGCTCCGCAAGCCGATCCGGTGGTACTCGATCCCGCAGCTCTTCCGCTACGAGCGGCAGCAGCGCGGCAGGCTCCGCGAGCACTTCCAGCTCAACATGGACATCATCGGCGAGGCGGGGCCGCTCGCCGACGCCGAAGTCATCGCGGCCGCCATCGACATCCTGCGCGGGCTGGGGTTCGGCCCGGCGGACGTGCGGGCGCGGCTCTCCGACCGGCGCGTGCTGGCCGGGACGCTGACGGCCGACCTGGGGGTGCGGGCCGACGAGCTGGTCGGTGTCCTCGCCGCCCTCGACAAGTTCGAGAAGTCCCCGGAGGCGACGGCTGAGGCGGTGGCGCAGGCGCTTTCGGGCGACGCGCAACGCGCGGACGCGGTGCTGGCGTTCGCGGCGCACCTGGGCGAGCCGGCGACGCTGCTGGCGCGGCAATCGGCCGCGCCGCTGCGCGAGTGCGTCGACGCACTCGGGGCGATGGGGCTCGGCGGCTTCGTGGACGTGGATTTCCGCGTCGTGCGCGGCCTCGCGTACTACACGGGCATCGTCTTCGAGCTGTTCGACGCGCAGCAGTCGCTGCGCGCCATCTGCGGCGGCGGGCGCTACGACGATCTCCTCAAGCAGATCGGCGGCACGGACCTGCCGATGGTGGGCTTCGGGATGGGCGACGTGGTGCTGGGTGAGCTGATCGGGGACCGCGACGGCTCGCCGGCGGCCGGCGCCCCGGTCCAGGTGTTCGTCGCGACGATCTCCGACGCGGACCGGCCCGTGGCGCTGGCGCTCGTGCACGCGCTGCGCGAGCGGGGCCTCGGCGTCGAGTTCGGCCTCAGGCGCCAGGCGATCGGCAAGCAGCTCGAGCTGGCGGCCGTGCGCGGTGCGCAGCACGCGGTGGTGATCGGCCCGGACGAGCGTGCCGCGGGGCAGGCAGTGGTGCGTTCGTTGACAACCAAGCAGGAGACGCGCGTTACCCTCGACGCGCTGGCAAGGGACTATGCGTTCTAGGATGCGCCAATGAGCGAGCACGCGGGCATCACGCCGCGCGCGCAGGACTTCAGCGCGTGGTACAACGACGCGGTGATGCGCGCCGAGCTGGCGGACTACTCGCCGGTGCGGGGCTGCATGGTCATCCGCCCCAACGGCTACGCCATCTGGGAGCTGATGCAGCGCGCCCTGGACGACATGTTCAAGGCGACCGGCCACAGGAACGCCTACTTCCCGCTCCTCATCCCGCAGTCGTTCCTCGAGAAGGAGGCGCAGCACGTCGAGGGCTTCGCGCCCGAGGTGGCGGTCGTGACGCGCGCCGGGGGCAAGGAACTCGACGAGCCGCTGGTCATCCGGCCCACGTCCGAGACGATCATCTACGACTCGTTCGCGAAGTGGATCCACTCGTACCGGGACCTGCCACTCCTCATAAACCAGTGGGCGAACATCGTGCGCTGGGAGATGCGGACGCGGCTCTTCCTCCGGACCACGGAGTTCCTCTGGCAGGAAGGCCACACCGCGCACGCCGACGAGGAGGACGCGGAGCGGGAGGTGCGGCGGATGCTGGGCGTGTACCGGCGGTTCGCCGAGGAGTGGATGGCGATGCCCGTCATCACGGGTGTCAAGACGGACAGCGAGAAGTTCGCGGGCGCCGTGCGGACCTACGCCATCGAAGGGCTGATGCAGGACAACAAGTCGCTGCAGGCCGGCACGTCCCACCACCTCGGCCAGAACTTCGCGAAGGCGTTCGGGGTCCAGTTCCAGACGGCCGCGGGCGGTCTCGACCACGTGTGGAGCACCTCGTGGGGCGCGTCCACTCGACTCATCGGCGCCCTGGTGATGGCGCACGGCGACGACGTGGGCATCATCTGTCCGCCGCGGCTCGCGCCCACCCAGGTGGTGGTGGTGCCGATCTACAAGTCCGACACCGAGCGCGAGGCGGTGACGCAGGTGGCGGACGGTGTGGCGAAGGAGTTGCGCGACGCCGGCCTGCGGGTCGAGGTGGATGCGCGCGAGGGGCTGAAGCCCGGCGCCAAGTACTACGAGTGGGAGGGGCGCGGCGTGCCGCTGCGGCTCGAGATCGGGCCGAAGGACGTGGCGAAAGGACAGGTGTTCGCGGCGCGACGCACGGGCGGCAAGGCGCCCATTCCGCTCGCGGATCTCACCGTCGGCGTCCGGGCGATGCTCGACGCCATCCAGCGGGGGCTCTACCAGGCGGCCAGCGAGCGTCGCGAGGCGAACACGCGGCGCGGCGTGTCCAAGGACGAGCTGGTGGCGATGATGGAGGGCCAGGGCGGCTTCGCGTACGGCGGGTTCTGCGGCGCCGGCGCGTGCGAGGCCGCCATCAAGGAGGCCACCAAGGCCACGGTGCGCGTGCTCCCCGACGAGGAGTTCCGCTCACCGGTGCCCCCGGAGCGGTGCGTGTGGTGCGGCGCGCCGTCCCTCGTCGAGGCGGTGTGGGCCAAGGCGTACTGAGGGTCGAGGGGATCGAGCTCCGGGCCATCGCCGACGCCCTCGGCACGCCCGTCTACGTCTACTCCGCCGAGCATGTCCGCGGTCAGTATCGGGCCCTCGACGCCGCGCTGGCGCCCGTTCCGCACCGCATCCACTACTCCGTCAAGGCCAACGGCAACCTTGCCATCCTCGCGCTGCTGCGCGGGCTGGGCGCCGGGGTGGACATCGTCTCCTCCGGTGAGCTGGGCCGCGCGCTCGCCGCGGGCTTCAGCGGCCCGGACGTCGTGTTCAGCGGTGTGGGGAAGACGGCGGACGAACTGCGCGCGGCGTTGGCGGCGGGCGTCGGGCTCATCAACGTCGAGTCGGAGGAGGAGCTCGCCGTGCTCGCGTCGGTCGCGCAGGCCGCCGGGCGGACGGCGCCGCTCGCCATCCGGGTGAACCCCGAGGTCACCGTCGCGACGCACCCCTACACGGTGACGGGCGCCAAGGGGAAGAAGTTCGGCGTGCCGCACGACGAGGTGGAGGCGCTCGCGCTGCGCGCCGCGCGCACGCCGGGGCTCGCGCTCCGCGGCCTCGCGGTGCACGTGGGCTCGCAGATCACCGACATCGCGCCCTTCGCCGCGGGCATCGAGCGGCTGCTCGGCATCGTGGAGCGGCTGCGGTGGGACGGCGTCACTTCCCTCACCACCCTCGACGTGGGCGGCGGGCTCGGCATCCGCTATCGCGAGGGCGACCAGCCGCTCGCGATGGCGGCCTACGCCGAGAAGGTGGTCCAGCTCGTGGCCGACTCGGGTCTCGGTCTCGTGGTGGAGCCGGGACGCTACCTCGTCGGCAACGCGGGCGTCCTGCTCACGCGGGTGCTGTACCGCAAGCGGTCGGGTGGGCGGATGATCGCGGTGATCGACGCCGGGATGACGGACCTGATCCGGCCCAGCCACTACCAGGCGTACCACGAGATCGCGGTGGACGGCGGCGAGGGGCGCGCCCGCGTGCACTACGACGTCGTGGGGCCGATCTGCGAGACGGGTGACTTCTTCGCCCTCGACCGCGACCTGCCGGCGCTGGAGCGGGACGACCTGCTCGTGGTCCGCGGCGCGGGGGCGTACGGCTTCGTGATGACCTCCACCTACAACGCGCGGCCGCGCCCCCCCGAGGTGCTGGTGGACGGCGACCGCTTCGCCGTCATCCGCGACCGCGAGTCCCCCGACGACCTGATGCGCGGCGAGCACGTGGCCCCCTCGTGGCGGCGCGTGGGCGCGGATGCGGGCGAGTGAAGACCGCCCAGCGCGTGCTCATCGTGGACTTCGGCTCGCAGTTCACCCAGCTCATCGCGCGACGGGTCCGCGAAGCACACGTCTACTGCGAGATCCATCCGCCCACGCGCGACCTGGCGTGGATCCGCGAGTTCGCGCCGGTCGGCATCATCCTCTCCGGCGGCCCGAATTCCGTGTACGACGAGGGCGCCCCCACGGCCGACCCCGGCATCGTGGACCTCGGCATCCCGGTGCTGGGCATCTGCTACGGGATGCATCTCCTCGCCCACCTCTCGGGCGGGGACGTGCGCCCGCACGGCGAGCGCGAGTACGGCCGCGCCGAGATCGAGGTGCTGGCCGACGACGGGCTGTTCGCCGGCTTCCCGCCCGGTACCCGCACGCCGGTCTGGATGTCGCACGGCGACCGCGTGGACCTGGCGCCGGCGGACTGGCGGGTCCTCGCGCGGAGCGGCAACACTCCGGTCGCGGCGTTCGCCCACGTGGGCCGCCCCGTATACGGCGTGCAGTTCCATCCGGAGGTGGCGCACACGCCCCGCGGCGCCGAGATCCTGCACAACTTCCTCTTCAGGCTCTGCCGCGCGAAGCCGTCGTGGACCCCCGGGCAGTTCGTGCAGAACAGCGTGGCCGAGGTGAAGGAGAAGGTGGGCGGCCGCCGCGCCATCTGCGGCCTCTCGGGCGGCGTGGACTCCGCGGTGGCCGCGGCCCTCGTCTACCGCGCCATCGGCGAGAGACTCACCTGCATCTTCGTGGACAACGGACTGCTCCGGCAGGGCGAGAGGGCCCAGGTGGAGCGCACCTTCACCCAGGAGCTGGGCGCGGACCTCCGCGTCGTGGACGCGTCGGCGCTGTTCCTCGAGCAGCTCGCGGGCGTGGACGACCCCGAGGAGAAGCGGCGCCGCATCGGCCACACCTTCATCGACGTCTTCGAGGAGGCGGCCCGCGAGGTCGGCTCCGACGTGGGATTCCTCGTACAGGGCACCCTGTACCCGGACGTCATCGAGTCGTTCTCACCGCGCGGCGGGCCCTCGGTCACGATCAAGACGCACCACAACGTCGGCGGCCTCCGGCCGGACCTGCCGTTCACGCTCATCGAGCCGCTGCGCGAACTGTTCAAGGACGAGGTGCGGCAGGTGGGCAGGGAACTCGGGCTGCCGGAAGAGGTCGTCCGCCGGCACCCGTTCCCCGGGCCCGGCCTCGGGGTGCGGATCCTGGGCCCCGTCACCGCCGAACGGGTCGCCACGCTGCAGCGGGCCGACGCCGTCTACCTAGAGGAGATCCGCCGCGCCGGGCTGTACGACCAGATCTGGCAGGCGTTCGCGGTGCTTCTGCCCGTGCGTTCGGTGGGAGTGATGGGCGACGGGCGCACCTACGCCAACGTCATCGCCTTGCGTGCGGTGACCAGCCAGGATGGGATGACCGCCGACTGGTTCCCCTTCCCGCAGGAGGTGCTGGCCTCCATCGCCACCCGCATCACCAACGAGGTGCCCGGCGTGAACCGGGTGGTGTACGACGTCAGCTCGAAACCGCCCGCCACCATCGAGTGGGAGTAGGTGGGACGCTCGCCTACAGGCCCTTCTCTTCGACCAGTCTGAGGAACTCCGCCGGCGTCTGGATCTCCACCAGGCGGCTGGGAACGTCCTCCTCCTTCGCGAACTGCGCGATCTTGCCCAGCACCGGCAGGTACTGGTTGGAGACCTCGAGGGGCGGGGCCACGATCAGGAAGAAGAAGTGCGCCGGCTTCTCGTCGATCGCCTTGAACTCCACGCCCTCCACCTTCCGCCCGAACGCCACGCGCAGCTGACTCACCACCAGAGAGCGGCAGTGCGGGATGGCCAGGCCGCGGCCGATTCCCGTCGAGCCGAGGTTCTCTCTCCGCTGGAGCATCTTGAGGAGCATCCCCTGGTTCTTCTCGTCCAGGTGCAGGAGCTCCACCAGCTCGCGGAGGATCTCGTTCTTGGTCCGGCCCTTGAGGGCCAGGTTGATGGCGTCTTCCGAGAAGAACTCGCGCAGTTGCATGGGCGAAGAACGTAGCGGGGGGCGGCCCGGTGGTCAAACCGGGCGCGCCTCAGTCCCACGTCCTCCTGATCGGGTGTGCCTCGGTGTTGAAGACGACGGCGTCGAAGTCGAGCGTCTCCGGCGGGGCGAAGAGCAGGTAGGCGTACTTCAGGGTCTCCGCCAGGAAGAAGCTCTCCATCTGGTCCCGCTGCTCCTTCGTCACGACGCTGCGGAGTGCGGCGAACCCCGACGGGGCGCGCGTGTAGTGCAGGAGGCTGTCCACCATCACGCGTCCCATCTCGCGGTAGCCCCGGTCGCCGGTGAGCCGGTGGAGGTAGTACGCGGATTCGAGCGCCTCGGGCCGCAGGACGTATCCCGCTGAGACCGGCTGCATCGTGACGTAGTCGAGCTCCTCGGGCTCGATGCCGAACGCGGTCCACATCAGGTACACCGATCGCATCAGGCGCCCGGCCCGCGGGATGTCGCCGCCCTTGGCGAGGACGGCGGGCAGGAAGGCGTCGAGCGCGCCGAAGCGCGTAGCCGTCCGTTCGCCGGTGTCCATGTTCACGTGGCCGTACCAGTACCCGTTCGGTCGCTCGTCGGGGAGGTACCGGTTGGCGGCCGCGATGCTCACGTCCCACATCCGCTTGAAGGTCGAGTCCCCGAACAGCAGCCACGACTTGAGGAGGTACTCGTAGTACGAATCGATGCCTCCGGTGACGTGGCTCTCCCGGTCCTCCCACGCGCCCGTCTCGACGTTGATGGTGCTGCCGACGAGCCCGATGGGCGAGCGGCGCTCGAACAGCGTGACGACGGCGCGCTTGGCGGTGTCGTAGTAGCGCTGGTCGCCCGTGAGCTTCGAGAGGGCGCCGAATTCCAGCATCAGCGTCCCCACCTCGGCAGGGTTGCTCACCGGCCCGCTCACCGCGCCCGTCCGCAGATTGACGAACCGGTAGGGCATCCCGGTCCGGGAGCGGAACGCCGGGAGCATCCGGTCGGCGAGGTCCCGCGCGAGCGTGAGAAACCGCGGGTGGCCGTCCATCTGGTAGGCGGTGATGAGCCCGCCGAGCAGTCGGATCGTCACCTCGAACACCTGGACCGGGAAGTCCCGGTCGAAGGAGAGGCTGTCCAGAATGAGGGTCTTGGCGCGCGCCGCCTCCTCGCGCAGTCCCATCAGCAGCATCGTGTCGAACGCGTCCACCGGGGTCATCACGAGCGACGCCGGATACCAGTCGCGCGCTCCCCGGCTCAGGGGTAGCAGCTGGTCGTGTCCCCACGCGTAGCGCTCGTAACCCTGCCAGGCGTGGAGGAAGGCCGCGCGCACCGTCGCGGCCTGGTCGGGCTCGGGGTCGGTCCGGGCCGTGCATCCGGCGAGAAGGCCGAGCGCGAGGCACAGCGCACGGCGCGGTCGGGCAGGGCGGGGGCGAGTGGACATGATGCTCAGCGGCCTTCGCCGCGTCTGCGGAGGCCCTGCCGGAGCCGCTGCTCGCCAGTCCCTGTCTGCTCTGGACGGCGTGGCCCGAGTCTCAGTGGACGAAGAAGCGGAACACCCAGCCAAGCGCGGCCAGCGGGATCGGCAGCAGAGTCAGGCCGAGCGAGAAGACGAATCCGTAGCGGAACAGCACGGGTCCCGCTGCGGCAGCACGATCACCCAGGATGCGACGCAAGACCAGGTCGGCGGGAGCGCCAAGCGTGTAGCACAGATTGGCCAGCACTCCATACATCGCGACACCGCCGAACACGTCGAGCCACGGCAGCGGGAAGGGGAGGGGGTGCGGCGGCAGCAGCGCAAGTACCGTCGCCGCGCCGAGAGACGTGAGGCCGGCCGCCCCGACGCACGCATTGTAGAGGGGCCGGCGGGATTCCCACCACTTGAGTACCGACCATCCCGTGCGGGGATAGTAGATGGGCGTGAAGAAGTACTTCTCGATCGCGGTCATGGCGGTGCTCCGGTACGGCGGCCCCCGTACTTTGTGCCACAAAGTGGCTGGGCGCAAGCCCCTCCGGGGTCGCGGCAAGCGCCGACCAGACCGCGCGCATGCCGACCCGGCCTACGGATGAGCCAAGTCGAGGTCGCGCCTCAACACGCCACGGGTCACGAGCGAGTCCAACAACCGGCTGTCGTGGCTGAGCACGATCGCCACCCTGCCGCCCTCGAAAATCCGTCGCGCCCACTCGAGCTGGGCCTGCACCGCCGCGCGGTCCTCGCCGAGGCGGGTGCTCGTGGCCTCGGGGCGCTGCCGGGCGGTCGTGAGACCCTCCGACCGCCACGCCAGGTCGGCGGCGATGAGGACCTCGCGACCATTCGCCAACTGCACGAAGACGTACTGCGCGCCCGGCGTGTGTCCCGCTGCCCGGATGAGCACGACGCCCGGCGCGAGGGGGAAGAGGAGGTCGTAGCGCAGCGCCGGGAACGCGGCCGCCGAGTCGGCGGAGAGGCGCACGAACGCCCGCGTCGGCGGGTCTCCGACGAAGGGGACGACAAGAGGGCGGTCTCGGTGCAGAACATGGGTGCGGGCGCTGGGCGACGGCAAGCCGCCCGCCCTCGCCGTCAGCGCGCCGAGCGGCGGACCGGGCGCCGGCCGCACGAGACGGGAAGCTCCAGACGACCCAGAGGGCGAAGTTCCCCTGACGATCGAGCACTCGATCGGAGTCGCGCGAGTCGCGCGTCCACCGTGAACACACCTCCGTCGGCCTCAAGGGACAACGACTTGTATCCCCGCAGGTCGAACGTGACGACCATCCGTCCCCAACCGATCCTCCCAGAGGAGAAGCAGCCGGTCGAATCGCTGAAGACCGAATCACCCCGCGCCTCAGACGGATCTTGCAGGACGACCAGGACGCTTGCCAGGGGCCGTCCCCCGAGAGAGCGAACCCGGCCGCCGGCCGCCCCAGGCAGGGTCGTAGATCACGCCCCGGGAACGGTCCTGACTGACTGTGCGGGGCTCAGTCTGCTGTGTTGGGTGGTGCCAGGGAGCGGTGACCAGTGCTGCGAGGCCGAGTCCCACCGCAAGCAGAGTGAGCACCCAGCGCCTCGGACTCACCCGTGCCTCAGGTGGTCGCTCATGCCGCCAGTGCCCGCAGCGCCCGCACCAGCGCGTCCAGCTCCTCGGTCGTGGTGAAGAGCTGGGGCGTCACGCGCACGCCGCGGACCCCGGCCGAGTCGATGGCGACCGTCCAGATGCGGTAGCGCTCGAGCAGGGCCCGCGCCAGCGCCGCCGGCTCGAGGCCGGCCACGGCCACGTTCGCGATGGCGCACGAGCGCGCCGGGTCGCTCGGCGTGTTGAGCGTGATGCCGGGCTGGCCGCGGATCTGGTCGGTCCAGTAGCGCTGAAGGTAGCGCAGGCGCGCCTCCTTGCGCCGGATCCCGATCGAGTCGTGGAAGTCGATCGCGTCGTTGATGGCGAGGTCGGTGTGGACCGGGTGGGTGCCGGTGTGGTTCAGCTTGCGGATGTCGTCGTCGGCGAAGCCGAAGTCCCCGAACATCGGCCAAATCTCTGCGATGCGGTCGCGGCGCACGTAGAGGATGCCGGCGCCGAGGGGGCAGCCGAGCCACTTGTGGAGCGAGGCGGCGTAGTAGTCGCAGTGCAGGTCGGGGATGGCGAACTCGAGCTGGGCGAAGGCGTGCGCCCCGTCCACCATGACCTGCACGCCGTGGCGGTGCGCCATGTCGGCGATCCCCGCCACCGGGAGGATCTGTCCGGTGATGTTCACCATCTGGCAGACCATCAGGAGTCGCGTCCGTGGAGTGATGGCACTCTCGTAGAGCTGGACAATCTCATCGTCGGACCGAGGGTCCATCGGCAGGGAGACGACGCGGTTGACGATGCCGTACCGCCGGGCCTGAAGCCGGAACTGGTCGAGCATCGCGCCGTAGTCCTGGGCCGCCATCACCGCCTCGTCGCCCGCCTGCCAGTGGAACCCGGCGATGACGGTGTCGAGCGACTCGGTGGTGTTGCGGGTGACGATCAGTTCCTCGGGCGGGACGCCCGCCATCGTGGCGAGGCGGCCCCGGACCGCGGCCTTGTCGTCGGCTTGGCGTGTCCGCAGGTAGCGTGAGGCCCGCAGGTTGACGTCCCGCACGCGCCCGATGAACGCCTCGAGGACGGGCTGCGACTGCATCGAGTAGTAGCCGTTCTCGAGGTTGATGTAGTCCGGCGTGAGGAGGTACTGCCGGCGGATCCCGGTCCAGAAGGCGTCGTCCTGTGCGAGCTGGTGCGGCGGCATCCCTGCGTAGCGTGCCCACAGGTCGTCGCCGAACAGCAGTCCGAGAGAGGCCGCGCCGAGGGTGCGGACGAAGTCCCGTTTGTGCATCGGGGTGACCTCCGGATGTCGTTGGACAACCCTCGGAAGCTGACGAGGCGGTCGGCGGTTGTCGAGGGCGGCCCAAACCCCTCCGGCGTCGCCGCGGTTGGCCGCAGCGCCCTCGGCGGCCATATTCGACGTCATGAAGGAACGGCTTATCGGGCTCTTCGAGGAGCGCTTCGGCCACCGGCCGGACGTCATCCTCGACATGGCGGCCGACGGCTCCACGCGGCAGTACTTCCGCCTGGTGTGGGGCGAGGACCGGACGGCCGTCGGCGCCATCGGGCCGGACCGCGACGAGAACCGCGCCTTCCTGGCCTTCGCGAAGGCCTTCCGGGAAATCGGCCTGCCGGTGCCCGAGATCTTCGCGGAGGACCAGGACGCTGGAGTGTGGCTGGAAGAGGACCTGGGGGACACCACGCTGTTCGCGGCCCTGAGCGCGGCCCGGGTCGCCTGCGGCGAGGACGAGTTCCCGGCCGACATCGAGCAACTCTACCGTAGCGTGCTCGAGATCCTGCCGCGCTTCCAGGTGCTGGGCCACCGGGTGATCGACTACCGCCTGGCCTATCCCCGCAAGGCCTTCGACCGGCAGTCGATCCGCTGGGACCTCAACTACTTCAAGTACCATTTCCTGAAGCTCGCGCACGTGCCCTTCAACGAGCAGCGCCTCGAGGACGACTTCTCCCGCCTCACCGCGCACCTGCTCCAGGCGGACGCCGATGGCTTCCTGTACCGCGACTTCCAGTCCCGCAACATCATGATCCGTGCGGGCGAGCCGTGGTTCGTCGATTTCCAGGGGGGGCGGAAGGGCGCGCCTCACTACGACGTCGCGTCCCTGCTGTACGACGCGAAGGCGAACGTGCCGCCGCCCGTGCGCGCGGCGCTCCTGGAGCACTACCTGGACGCGCTGAGCGAATTCGTCGCGGTGGATCGCGCGCGGTTCCGGGAGCAGTTCACGAGCTTCGTCCTGGTGCGGCTGATGCAGGCGATGGGCGCCTACGGGTACCGCGGATTCTTCGAGCGCAAGCGGCGCTTCCTCGAGAGCGTGCCCAACGCGGCGCGCAACCTGGACCACCTGCTGACCGCTGGGTTCCCGGTCGCGTTGCCGGAACTGGAGCGGGTGTTCCGCCACATCGCCGATCGCTGGGCCGGCCCCGCGTCGCACGCGGAGCCGCACAGCGGCCTTGTCGTCCTGGTCCAGAGCTTCTCGTACCGGGACGGATACCCACCCGACACCGAGGGACACGGCGGCGGGTTCGTGTTCGACTGCCGGGCGCTCCCCAATCCGCACAAGGAACCGGAGCTCAGGGACCTCACGGGGGAGGCGGCCGCGGTCGCGGACTACCTCGAGCGCTCCGCCGAGGTGCAGGAGTTCTGGGGGGATGTCAGCGGCATCGTGGACGCCCACGTGGAGCGGTTCGTGGCGCGAGGGTTTTCGAGCCTCACCGTCTCCTTCGGCTGCACCGGCGGGCGGCACCGGTCCGTCTTCATGGCGGCGAAGCTCGCGGCGTACCTCTCGATGCGGTACCCGCACGTCGGCGTCCGCGTTCGCCACGGGCGCGTGTGATGGAGGCGATGATCCTCGCGGCCGGGGCCGGCACCCGACTCCGCCCCATCACCGACCGGATGCCGAAGGCGCTCGTCCCGGTGCGCGGTCGTCCGCTCCTCGCCCACGTGATGGACCGGCTGGTCGAGGCGGGCGCGACGCGCGTCATCGTCAACACGTGCCATCACGCGGAGCAGATCGCCGCGTTCCTGGAGCGCCATACCCCACCGGGCGTGGAGATCGCGCTCTCCCATGAGCCGGACGGTCCGTACGACACCGGCGGCGGGCTCCTGGCGGCTGCGCCCCTGTTCCGGAGAGACGGGCCGTTCCTGCTCCACAACGTGGACGTGCTCTCGCGGATCCCGCTGGACGGGATGCTCGCGGAGCACCACGCGGCCCGTGAGCGTGCGGAGGGGCGGCTCCTGGCTTCCCTGGGGGTTCAGGACCGGGGGTCCGAGCGCCAGCTGTTGTTCGACGACGAGGGGCTGATGGGGTGGGAGAACCGGGGGAGCGACGGGGCGGTGCGCGGTTCGCACCGGGTGCGAGACCCCGTCGGGCCGCTCAGGCGCTGGTCGTTCTCAGGGATTCACGTGGTCGAACCGGCGGTGTTTGATCTCAGCGATCGGACGGGGCGGTTCCCCATTCGGACGCTGTATCTGGACCTGGCGAAGCGGGGGTACCGGATCCTCCCCGTGGACGTGTCGGCCCACGAGTGGCTCGACGTGGGGACGCACGCGCGCCTGGCGGAGGCCGAGGCGCGGGAGGGGTAGGGACGGGGCCCCGCCGGACGCGGCGAGCGCATCGCTGGTCCGATCTCGATGGGGCTGTCAGGCACCTCCCCGCTCGCGAAAGGTCTGTAGACACCAAGTCTCCTCCTCCGCCGACCAAGTCCCGAAGACCCTATCGCGGCCGAATTCCTCCTGGATGTCCATCGGAGCGCCGCCCGCCCAGACTGTGAGAGTTCGCGTGCCCGCAGGCAGCCCGTCTCGGCAACCGTGAGTCGGAAGGCGCAGGCCGTACTGGGTCCCGATTGCCACGGCGAGCAGCACACCTGAATCCGCACTCCCAGTAGTCGCGCTGTTGCTCCCGAGGTGGTCGCACTTCCGGCAAGTCCCTGACCCCCGAGTTCCGCTCAAGGTAGCGGAGGATTCCGTCGTTCGCGGTTTGGCGCACAGGCATCGTCGTTCCCCCGGTCACGACACTCCGTAGACGATCACGGCGACCGGCAGCAGGAGCCGCAGGCGACCGTCAGCTTGATCGGCTTGTCAGGCCGCCTACGCGATTTCCTCGGCGTCGAACCGGCGGCGGAGGTGGCGCACGGTCAGGACCGCCACACGCCGGCTCCTCTTCATCGCCAACTCCCTGACCGACAATCACATTGGCTTGGAGGAGACCGACGACGGGATGTGGTCCATCTTCTTCAACACCGTGCTGCTCGCCAAGCTGGACGAGCGGGACCACATCATTCGTGGCTAATCCCCAAAGTGTCACCCATGTTCCCGGTCTACTGTGTCACCTATGTTCCCGGTTGCTCACGCCGAACTGCTGCTTGAACAGCGCCTCGCAGGCCTTGAGTCCCGAGTCTGTGAGGAGTACGGACTTGGCCTTGCCGCGCGGATTCTCGATCAGGCCTCTTTCGTGGAGCCGTGCGAGCGCGTCCCAGTCGAAACCCTTCCAGGCCCGCGTGCCGCCGGCGCCGTCGTGCAGCGTGAGGTACATGAGCGCGAGCACAGCCTCGTCCACCTTGGCCGTGTCAAAGTCCATGGCTCCAGAGCCCTCCAGGTGGGGCGTCGGCACGGACGCGGGTCGTCATCCGTCTAACGAATTGCGCTTCAGCTGCGCGGGCGCGCAACGGGACGCCGCGGTTTGCGCGACGGGCGGCGCGCCCGCGGCAGCTGCAAGCGGAGCCTGTGTGAAAACCCATGCCTATCAGCGCCCCCGAAAATCGGGACGCTCACATCTCGCGCAGGAGCCACGATCTCGCCTCGGCGAGACATCCGAAGACCCCCTGCTTCTGCACATCCGGGGGGTTTCACACGGGCTCTGCGCTGGTTAGGCGGGTGCGTTGGGATGGTCTACCCCGGCTGAGCGGTTGGGGGTGGCACCATGCACTGCACGGCGGCTGCGAACCAGAGTCCCCCTAGCTTCTGGTAGACACCGAGGCAGAGGCCGGTGACGGGCGGGAGATCCGTGCCGCCGGGGCCCTTGAGACCGCTGAGGGAGAAGGACGCTTCTTCCACGGCGACATTGGCCGAAAGCGCGCGGACGTGCAGGGGGTTGATGGCGATGCGCGTGCCCCTGAACGGGCCAGCGAACTGCTCTTTGAGGCCATTCGCGATCTCGAGCCGACCACGATGGGTGAAGCCGAGCGCGTAGGTATGAGTGCCATCAACGGCGTAGATGGCGGCGACCGCGTCCGCATCGCCGGCGTTGTAGGCCGTTTCGTACTGCCGTACGCGCTCCCGAATTGCGGCCTCGGCGGACTGCTGGTCGACAGGTCGGCATGCACCGACGAACGCCAAGCCTGCGAGCGGCACGACAAGCGATAGTGCTCTCATACGCCTCTCCTTCCCATGTCCGTGAAACTCGCCGTGTCTTGGCGGCACCCGCCTAGAAGATATGACTGGGCTGGCCTCCGACCTTCGCGTGGGTTAGCTCCTCGCGAGTTGAGTCGGAGTTGCCAGAGCCACCGGCGACGCTCGTGCTGTCGCCCTTACACGGAGACCAGCCCATGTCTCGCACTATCATCTACCTCGGCCTCGATGTGCACAAGGACTCGATCACGATCGCCGTGCTCCCCGAGGGCGCTCCAGCGCCCAGCCGGGTCGAGCGCCTCCCGAATGATCTCGCGAAACTCCGCCGGTTCTGCGAGCGGCTCGCGGCCGAGGGTGATCTGCGCGCCTGTTACGAAGCCAGCGGGGCCGGCTACGTGCTGCACCGGGCGCTGCGGGAGTGGGGCTATCCCTGCGACGTGATCGCCCCCTCGCTCATTCCCACCAAGCCGGGCCAGCAACGCAACCACGACAAGTACGACGCGGCGCAGCTCGCGCGGCTGTACCGGGCGGGGGAACTCACCTGCATCCGGATCCCCTCGGAAGCTGAAGAACGCGTGCGGGACTTGGTGCGCTGCCGGGAGACCCTGCAGCGCGAGGTGCTCAAGAGCCGGCACTACATCCTCAAGTTCCTGGCGCGACGCGGGTTCGTCTACCGCGAGGGCACCAACTGGAGTACCGCGCACTACAACTGGCTGCGCCGGTTGGCCGCCGCGAGTTCCCCGCTGGTCGCCGAAGATCAGATTGTCTTCGGCGAGTACCTCGGGCTGCTCGAGTACAAGCTCTCGCGGCGCGACGAACTCGATCGCCGGATCGGGGAGCTGGCCCTCACGCCGGCGCTGGCCCCGGCGGTCAACCGCCTGCAGTGCTTCCGGGGCGTGCAGCGCCATGTGGCGATGGTGCTGACGACGGAGATCGGCGACTGGCGGCGCTTCAGTTCACCGCGGCAGCTCATGGCCTACCTGGGACTCGTGCCCAAGGAACGCTCCTCCGGCGATCGGGAACGACGGGGCTCGCTCACGAAGGCCGGCAACAGTCACTGTCGCCACGTGCTCGTCCAGGCGGCCTGGGCCTATCGCTTCCAGCCCAAAGTGGGCCTCGCCCTCAAGGCCCGCCAGCGGGGCCACTCCCCCGTCGTGATCGCGCATGCCTGGAAGGCGCAGCACCGGTTGCACACTCTCTATCGGAGGCTGGCCTTCCGCACCAAGCCGCAGATCGCAGTGGTCGCGGTCGCGCGGGAGTTGGTCGGGTTTCTGTGGGCGGTGATGCAGGATCAGGACGTCACGAAGTCCGTGGCCGCGTGAGCAACGTGGCCCGCGGGTGTCCGGTGGCACGACAGTGGAGTATGCTCGCATCCGTTATCGGGTACGCCGCGTGCGGCGGAACCCCCGAACCTAGAACGAGCCAGCTCCCGACGAATCCAATTCTTGCCGCTCCGGTGAGGCGACTCACTGACCGGCGTATATCAGCAGGATTCATCGTCGAAGCCGCCACCGGCACCCCGGGCCACCTCGCGCTCACTCAGATCCGTGGCACTCAGATCCGTGCGCCTTGACAGACGCCCAGTCATATCAACGGATTTGCGGATAAGGCGCGGTGGGGCCGCCGGCCGCAGCAAGTGAGGTGCCCCCGAACGGCGGCCGCAACGAAGCACCTCCTGACAAACCGCTGTTGCGCCTACACCGAACGGCGGCGCGCGCCGCAACTGTTCCGGCGGGACCGCCGGCAGCTTCATGCGGAGCCTGTGTGAAAACCCATGCCTATCAGCGCCCCCGAAAATCGGGACGCTCACATCTCGCGCAGGAGCCACGATCTCGCCTCGGCGAGACATCCGAAGACCCCCTGCTTCTGCACATCCGGGGGTTTTCACACGGGCTCTGCGCTGGTTAGGCGCTGCGCCTTGTCGCGGCGGTGCGGCGCTGGCGCCGAAGCACAGGGGCCAAGGCCCGCAGTGCCTCATTGACAGAAGCCGTATCGGGAAACACATCCATGACGGCGGGGTCAAGCAGTACGATGTTCGTGCCTTGGCGGTAGCGTGCGGCAGTGACACCGCGGACGCCACCCGAGAAGTCGTACTCGGGCCGCATCGTATCGCGGTCAGGGTCCAGAGGGCGGCGAGACTTAGGCTTCGGCTTCTTCATAGCGGCGTCGCTCGCTTCGAGTGGCGAGTCTTGCTGAGATGATCCGGGTTTGAGGCTCCCGGTCGGCAAAAGCTACTACCAAAAGGCGCTGTCTGTCAGAGACACCGAGAACCAGGTAGCGCGCCTCGCCGCGGGAGTGGCTCGGATCCGGCCAAAGAATGGATAGCTCGTCCCCGAAGGTCGTCGTCGCTTCTTCGAAGGACACGCCATGTTTGCTGAGGTTCGAGGCTGCCTTCGCTGGATCCCATTCAAACCAGTAGGCCATGTAGACAATCTAGCACGGGGGAACAGGGCGCAGCGCCTAACGGACTCGCGCATAAGCTGCAGCGCGCCTATGGGAACCTGCGGACCACACCCTCTGGGTGACGCTCGGCCAGTGGCGCCGCAAGCTCGCGCGCGCTGGCAGCTTCATGCGGAGCCTGTGTGAAAACCCATGCCTATCAGCGCCCCCGAAAATCGGGACGCTCACATCTCGCGCAGGAGCCACGATCTCGCCTCGGCGAGACATCCGAAGACCCCCTGCTTCTGCACATCCGGGGGTTTTCACACGGGCTCTGCGCTGGTTAGGCGGCCCCGTTCGAGAGGCGGGTGGAATGCCGCAGAGCCGCACGTCGATACAAGGCGCCGGACCTCAGCCAGTTCGTGCTCACCGAGCAGGCGCTTGGGAATGAAGTAGGTGTCTGTCGGGCCCTGGAAGAGGAAGAACTCCGGTGTCTCCTTGACCCACGCAATCGACGACCATGGCAGGTAGGTGGTGTCCCAGTTGCCCCGGACCCACAGCGCTTGCGCAGACACTCCGCGCTCCTCCAACACCAAATCCTCTCCACGCCTGCGCATCCGACGAAGGAGCATTCGAGAGGACAACTGCGACGCGAACTCGTACATCAGTGGCCACATCAGCGCCAAGATCTCCCACGGCACGGCAGCGCTGATGACCTCCGACAGTGAGCCGGCGCGGAGAACGATCGCGACGAGGAACGGAAGCGGAACGAGGAAGGGGAGCGTCCAAAGCGCGGGTCGAAGCCAGCGAGCGCGGGGCGCAGCCAGTTCGACCGCCTTCATGGCGCGGCCCCACTCGGCGCCCGCCAGCGTGAAGGCGACCGAGACTGTAGGCTCGAACTCTGGGGGGGCAGCATTCACCGACGGGGCCGCCAACGGATCGCGTTTCTGCTGCGGGCGCGCCCGGTCACGAGCGTACCCGGCCGGCGGGATCACCGCCAATCTGGGAAGGCGGCAGCTGGACCGCCAGCGGTCGGCGCGCCCGCCAGCAGCAAACGGAGCCTGTGTGAAAACTCGCGGATGTGCACAAGGAGGGGGTCATCCGACCTCTCACCGAGTCGAGATCGTGGCTCCTGAGCGAAATGTGAGCGTCGGAATTCTCAGAGGTCATCATCGGTACGAGTTCTCACACAGGCTCAACGCTGGTTAGGTAGCACGCTCATCGGCCCACCCACGCAGCAAATACCCCAGTGGGAACCACAAAGGAGATAGCGAGAGCACCGTCCGACTCCGTATCGAATTGGCCGGCGATGGCTCCACCCACTAGAAGCCCGATCACCGCACCGCCAGCGCTGCGCAAGAAGCTCTGACGTCCCCCGAGCATCCTGGCGCCGATTGTGGCTCCTGCGGCCGCGCCCAGTGCAGACCCTGCCATCACACCAAGAGGGTGCGGCGTGCCGTCGCTACAGCGCGCGCCCGGCATGGCAGGACAAATCCTACCCTCGCGCGGTGCAAGTGCAGCGCCGACGAAGAACCCGCCGACGGCGCCTGCAGACGCAAGCACCGTGGATGCGATGAAGCGCTGGGGTTCCCTCGCCCCAGGCTCCGGTCGATCCTGGGCGAACACGGGGGCATATGGCACGGACACGAGAAGGGCCAGTACCGAGAGAACCGATCGTGCGGAGCCAGTATCCATAGCGGCGACTCCAGGCAACCGGGCGTGCTAAAAGATTGTATCCGGAGTGCTCACGACCTGGCGCAGTCACGGTGGCGCCGGGTGAGGGTGCTGTGCAGCGGCGCGAGCGTGAGCCTTCCGGATACAATCTGTTGAACTGAGCCGCTGCGGGCCAGGCGCGTTATGGGGATTGGATGGGGGTGGGCGGGCCGCCACGGCTGGCCGCGGGTGCGGGATCGAGCGCGCGCGGCGCGCGGCGGCGAGGGCGTGGGTCGATCGCGGCAGGCGCGTGGGGCGGCGCGCAGGGGCAGCCGGGAGCCCCGGAGGAAACGGCCACTTCCCCCTCGGGCGGAGGGGGCGGACCCCCGAGGCCGGCTGGTCCCGCGCCGGATCTAGGACGTGTTCCACGGGAGCGGGTGGGAGCGGGAGGCGGTGGTGGCGGTGGGCGCCAGGGTCGCCACGAGGACCAGGTGGCCGGTGCCACACTGGGGGCAGACGTCCCGAGGCGTGGGGTCGGCGGCGCTCGCGGAGCCATCGTGCGCGCCGGTGTCCGGCGGCTGGCCGAGGAGGTCTCGGCAGCGCGCGAGGTGGGTGGTCCGGTGCCGATTGCCGAGGAGCCCATACTGGCGAATGTGGTGAAAGCCGCGGGGGAGCCGGTGGAGGAGGAAGCGGCGCAGGAATTCGACGGCGTCGAGCTTCATGGTGCTCGGGCGGCGGTCGTGGGCGTAGTCCTTCCAGCGGAAGGTGACGTGGCCATCGGCCACGGACACCAGGCGCTGATTGGCGATGGCGACGCGGTGGGTGTAGCGCGCCAGGTACTTGAGGACCTGCCGGGGCCCGCCAAACGGCGGTTTGGCGTAGACCACCCACTCCACGCGCTCGAGTCCCTGGACCCATCGTCTCCACGCGGTGGGGTCGGCCAGGGGGGCGAGTCGACCGTGGTAGTGGAGCTTCCCCCGCAGGAAGGCGTCCCGGAGCAGGGTGAGGAAGGTGCGTCGGAAGCGCCGGCTCAAGACGCGCACCGGGAGGAAGAAGTGCGGGCGACAGGCCACCCAGCGTGTCCCATCGGGGGCGAGGCCGCCCCCCGGCACCACGCAGTGGAGGTGGGGATGATGCTGGAGCGTCTGCCCCCAGGTATGCAGCACGGCGAGGAAGCCGATGTCGGCTCCCAGATGCTTCGGGTCCCGGGCGATGGTGCGCAGGGTGGCCGCGGCGGCGCGAAAGAGCATCCCGTAGAGCAGCCGTGGGTTTTGTAGGGCGAGCGGGCCGAGCGGCGCCGGCAGGGTGAAGACCACGTGGAAGTAGGGCACCGGCAGCAGCTCCGCGGCCCGCGCCGCGAGCCAGCGCGCCCGGGCGGGGCCCTGACACTTGGGGCAGTGGCGATTGCGGCACGAGTTGTACGAGATGACCTCGTGGCCGCAGTCGGCGCACTGCTGCTTATGGCCGCCGAGCGCCGCGGTGCGACAGCGCCCCAGATCGCGCAGGATGCGGTGCTGCCCGGGCGAGGCGCCGTAGGTCGCCTCGTAGGCCGCGGCGTAGTGCGCGATGACCTCGGCCACCTCGGGCCGAGGCCGCGTCATCGCGTGGGAGCGTCGGCCGTGCCGGCTAAGAGATCGGTGGTGCGGGTGGGGCCGTCCCGCGCGGTGGCCACGTGGAGGTAGACGGCGGTGGTCTGCAGGCTCCGGTGTCCGAGCAGCTGCTGGATGGTGCGCAGATCGGTGCCGGCTTCCAGCAAATGTGTGGCAAAGCAATGGCGCATCGTGTGGGTCGAGACCCGTTTGGCCAGGCCCGCCCGCCGCGCGGCCGGGCCGCAGCCGCGTTGAATCGCGGTGGCCGTGAGCGGCTGGTCCGGCCGCCGGCCGGGGAAGAGCCAGGGCGATGGCCGGGTGAGGCGCCAGTACCCGCGGAGCTGCTCGAGCAGCGTCGGCGAGAGCAGGGTGTAGCGATCCTTCTGGCCCTTGCCCTGTGCGACGCGCAGACATTGCCGGGCGCTATCGACATCCGCGACGCGCAGCCGCAGCGCCTCGGACAGGCGGAGCCCGGCCGCGTACATGGTCATCAGCACGGTGCGGTGCTTACGATTCGGGATCGCGGTGAAGAAGCGGGCGAGTTCGGCGCGGCTCAGCACGACCGGCAGCGTCTTCGGCTGGCGGGGAAAGGGAATGTGCTCGATGGTGGCCGGCTGCCGCAGCGTGGTGCCGTAGAGGAACCGGAGTGCGCACACCGTTTGATTGAACACCGACCAGGAAGCGTGCTTGGTCTCGACCAGGAAGGTCTGGTAGGCCCGGATCTGCTCCGGGCCCAACTCGCCCGGCGACTGCCCGAAGTGGCGAGCGAACGCGGCGACGCATCCCGCATAGCACGTAATGGTCCGGGGCGAGTAGTTCCGAATGCGGAGATCCTCGATCATCCGCTGGCGCACCGGCGTCATGCTCTCCTCCGTCGTGAAGGGACAGGGCTCCTGCGGTCACCAGGAACCTGCACCTCGCGACGGGGCCGGCCAGCACCTCCGCCAGCCACGCGGCGCCACCTCCACGCCTCGACTGGCTACGTCAACCGCTCGTTTGGGAGAGACAGCTCTACGGGAAGGAACTCAGCCCCGCCACCCTACCGCGCAGCGGTTTAGTTCAACGCAACATATACTGCGGCCCCCCGCTCCACGCCAGAGCACCGCCGGCCACCGAAGTGCCTCCGCATGCCAGCCTTGCGCCCAAGACGCGTCCGGCGCAGGGCAGGGAAGCAGTCGCGAAATCCCGCTGCATATCGCCGGCGCCCCAATCGGCGCCCCAATCTCCACCCCGACCGGCGCCCCATGCCGCTCACGACGCGTCGCCTCCAGGCCCACCCAGCACGCACCCCCCACCGCCGAGCAATCCGTCCGCCGGACTGCGCACCCCCAACCCGCCACGGTTCAGCACGTGGGTGTATACCATCGTCGTCCGGACGTCGCTGTGACCCAACAACTCCTGCACCGTCCGGATGTCGTAGCCCCCCTCCAGTAGGTGGGTCGCGAAGCTGTGCCGCAGAGTGTGACACGTCGCCCGCTTCGTGATCCCGCTCGCCCGCACCGCATCCGCGAACGCCCGCTGCACCACCGTCGGGTGCACGTGATGCCGGCGCTCCTCCCCGAGCACCGGGTCCCGCCACGTCCGCCGTGACGGGAAGACCCACTGCCACTCCCACTCCCGCGCCGCGCGCGGTGCCTTGCGGTCCATCGCCCCCGGCAACTCCACCCGCCCACCCCCCGCCCCCAGGTCCGCCTCGTGCAACCGCCGCACCTCCGCCAAGTGCGCCCGAAGCGCACCCCGCAAGCTCGCGGGCAACACCGTCACCCGGTCCTTCGCCCCCTTCCCCCGCCTGAGCCGCACCTCCAGCCGCTCCAGGTCCACGTCCTTCACCCGCAGCGTCAGCGCCTCCATCAGCCGCAGCCCCGACCCGTAGAGAATCGCCGCCACCAACCACGTGTCGCCACGCAGCTTCGTCAGCACCGCCTTCACCTCTCCCGGCGTCAGCACCGCCGGCAACCGCGCCGGCTGCTTCGCCCGCTCGATGCCGGTCACGATCCCGAGCCGCCGCCCGAGCACGTGCCGGTAGAAGAACAGCAGGGCGCCGAGTGCCTGGCTCTGAGTCGCCGGACTCACCCGCGCCTCGACGGCCAGATGAGCCAGGAATCGCGACACCTCAGCCTCGGCCATCTCCGCTGGGTTGCGCAGGCCGTGAAAGCGAATGAACCGCCGCAGCCACCGCACGTACACCTCCTCCGTGCGAGGGCTGTAGTGGCGGGCGCGGAGAGTGCGCCGCAAGCGAGCACTGAGCTTCATGGCGGCGCCAGCGTAGCGCCACGGCCTGGAGACCTGTTAGACAACGTGTTGCGGGGCGGTGCGTGGTATTGCGTGAGCCGCAGCCGAGCGGCACCGGGCCGGTCGCCCCGCTGCCGCCCCTTGAGTAGCGGCTCGCCAGGGCGCACCTTGAAGGCCGGACCCGGGCACCTGTGACGCGACAACCATAGGGAGAGGCAAATGCGCTACTCGAACGGTCTGCGACTCGTTGCGCTCACGGCGGCACTGCTCGCGTGCGCGGAGACGGCCTGGGCCCAGCGCGGCCCCAAGGTCCTGCTCGTCTACGACATGGAGGGCACCAGCGCGCTGGCCACGCCGGGCGGCACGAACTTCGGGAACCCGGACTACCAGGCGACGCGCGAGGCCCTCACCGAGGACGTCAACGCCGCCATCCGCGGCCTGCTGCGCGGCGGCGCGCGCGAGGTGGTCATCACCGACGGCCACGGGAGCGGCAACCCGGAGCCCGACTACGACACGACGCGCCTGCCGCAGGGCGCGCGGTTCGAGATTCGGGATGCGCCGTACGACGCCTACGTCGACGTCGTGGACGGGTCGTTCGACGCCGTGGTGACGATCGCCTTCCACGCGCGGGCCGGCACGCCGGGCTTCATCTCCCACACCTACTTCGGCCACGTGAAGTGGGGCGTCGCCGACTTCGAGATGAACGAGGCGATGATCGTCGCGGCCTCGGCGGCGCGGTTCGGCGTGCCGCTAATCCTGGTCACCGGCGACGACGTGCTCCAGCAGCAGGTGGCCGCGTTCTCGCCGCGCACGGAGTACGTGGTGGTGAAGACGGCGCAGGACCGCGCCCACGCCACGCCGCGGGCCCGGGACGAGGTGTCGCGCGACATCGAGGCGGCCGCCGAGCGCGCGATGCGGGGCGCGAGGACCATCCCGGCGTGGCGCCCGGCGGCCATGCGCGGCTCGTTCGAGAGCCGCTTCGGCTACTCGCTGCCCGAGCACGCCGCGCTGGCCATCAACTACCCCGGCGCGCGGGTCGTGGACGACCGCACCATAGGCCTGACGGCGCCCAGCTTCCTCGACGCGTACCTCGCCTTCCGCGCGCTCGCGCTGTTCACCGCGCCGGTGGTCCCGCGGATGGTGTACCAGGCCGTCCCCGAAGTGGAGGGCGGCCCCCAGGTGATCCAGCGCGCCCGCGAGCGGCTGGGCGGGCGCCTCACCACCAGCTTCACACCGGCAGGCGCGCAGATAGACATCACCCCGACCACGTACCGGAGCCGGCACGGGTATCGGTAGTGAGGCCCGGGAACTCGGGTATCGCCAGGGCGTAGCCCGCGCGCCCAACGCTGTCCAGGCGGTTGGCGTAGTTGTAGTGGGACCGAGAGTGAACGCCAACCGGTGATTCTGATGTATCAGGTGCGTGTGAGTCCGCTGCCGCCGTCCACGATGCGTGTCTCCCGCTCGCGCGCGAGCGTCGGCCCCGTCGCCCTCGTCGCTCTACTCGCCGTCCTGGCCGCTGCCGCCCTCGCGCCGGCCCCCGCGGCCGCGCAGGTGGGCCAGGGCACGGACATCATCACCGGCACGGTGACCGGGACGGATGGCGAGTTCCTCCAAGACGCCACGGTCGAAGCGTATTCGCTCGAGACGCAGATCACCCGCCGCGCGCGCACCGACGCCCGCGGCCGCTACACGATCCTCTTCCCCGACGGCGGCGGTCAGTACCGGATGACCGCCCGCATCATCGGCCACACGCCCCGCACCGTCCTGCTGGTCCGCGACGCCGACGAGGACCGCCTCGTCTGGAACGTCCGGCTCAGCGAAGGTGCCGTCGCCCTCGACCCCATCAACGTCCGCACCGGGCCGGCCATCCAGCGCGCACAGGACGCGCCCACGCCCGGCTCGAGCGAGCGCGCCTTCAACCCCGACGTCCTCGCGCGCATCCCCCTCGACGCCACCGACCTCTCGGTGCTGGCGGCGCTCTCGCCCGGCGTCCTGCTCATCACGGCCACCGACTCGACCGCCACGGCCTTCTCGGTGGCCGGCCTCGGCGCCGACGCGAACGCGCTCACGCTGGACGGCCTCCTCTTCGGCACCGCCACCGTGCCGCAGGAAGGCCTCCGCCAGACGCGCGTCGTCACCAGCACCTACGACGTCTCGCGTGGCCAGTTCTCCGGCGGCCTCATCGCCTCCACGACGCGCAGCGGCAGCAACGTGGTGCAGGGCTCGTCACAGGCCCAGCTTCGCGAAGACGACCTCGCCATCAACGCCGGCGACTCGCCCTACACGCAGGGCTTCACGCAGAACGTCTTCAGCGGCGGGCTCGGCGGGCCCATCGTGCGCGATCGGGTCTTCGTGATCGGCTCGCTCCAGGCGCGGCTCCGCTCCGACCCGCAGCAGACGCTGCTCTCCGCCGGCGTCACGGACTACACGCGCCTCGGCGTCAGCCCCGACTCGGTGACGCGGTTCCTCGGCATCGTGGACGCGCTCGGCGTCCCGCACGCCAGCGTGCCGAGCGCCGCCACCCGCGCCAGCGACAACCTCTCGGGGCTGGCGCGGCTCGACCTCGTCGTCTCCAACGAGCACACGCTCACGCTGCGCGGCGACTGGCGCGGCAACAGCCAGGACCCGGCGCGCCTCGGACCCCTCGCCCTGCCACAGACCGGCGGCGAGGTCACGAGCTCGGGCGGCGGCGCGATGGCGACCCTCACTTCGCGCTTCGGCGCCACGGTGCTGAACGAGTTCCGCGGCTACCTGCAGACTTCGAAGGGCGACGGCGACTCGTACAGCCAGCTCCCGCAGGGACGAGTGCAGGTCGCCTCCATCCTGCCCGAGGGCACGCGCGGCGTCACCACACTCGTCTTTGGCGGCAACACCGGGATGCCCTCCCGCTCGCGCAGCACGAGCTTCGAGGCCTCGGACGAGCTGTCGTGGCTCCCGGGGTCCGGCGCCCACCGGCTCAAGCTGGGCGCGACGGTCCTCACCGAGCGGACCCAGAACCTGGTGGGCGGCAACCTGCTGGGCACGTACACCTACAACTCGCTCGCCGACCTTTCCACGGGCACGCCGGCCACCTTCCGCCGCACCCTCGGCGTCACCGAGCGGCGGTCGGACAACCTGCGCTGGGGGTTCTTCGCCGGCGACGTCTGGATGGTGTCGCGCCCCTTCCAGCTCACCTACGGCGCGCGCCTCGAGGGCTCGGCGTTCCGCAACCCGCCCGCGTACAACCCCGCGGTGGACTCGGTCTTCGGCCGCCGCACCGATCTGCTCCCGACGGAGTGGCACCTCAGCCCGCGCGCCGGCTTCACCTGGACACTCGGCGGCGCCGGCGGTCCCGGCGGCTTCGGCGGTCCGGGCGGCGCGGGCGGTCCCGGCAGAGCGGGGGAGCGCGGCGGCGGGCGCCCCTTCGCGCCGGCCACGACGGTCATCCGCGGCGGCGTCGGCGAGTTCCGCAGCCAGCCGCCCTCGAACCTCGTGGCGCAGGCGCGCAGCGCGACCGGGCTGGCCCAGTCGGCGGCCGAGATCGTCTGCATCGGAGCGGGCGTCCCCGTGCCGCAATGGGGCCAGTACTGGCTCGATCCGGACAGCATCCCCGATGCGTGCGCGAGCGGCGGGACGCTGCCCCCCGGCGGCTTCCAGGCCGCGCGGACGGTGACGGTCCTCGCCCCCGGCTTCGAGGCGCCCCGCGCGTGGCGCGGCTCCATCGGCGTGGAGCGGCGGATCACCCAACTGCTGCGGCTCACGATCGAGGCGAGCGTCGCACGCGGCGTGGCTCAGGCCGGCTACCGCGACCTCAACTTCGCCGGCACGTCGCGCTTCACTCTCGCATCGGAAGGGAACCGGCCGGTCTTCGTCGGCCCCGGCGACATCACCACCACCACCGGTGCGCCGCGCTTCTCGGCCTCCCGCGTGGACTCGGCATTCGGCAGCGTGCTCGAGGCGCAGTCGAACTTCAGGTCCCGCTCCTTCCAGCTCACCGGCGGCCTCGGTGGAGTGGTGGGACGTGGCATCGTCTTTCAGGCCTCGTACACCTGGCAGCGGGTGCGCAACGAGGAGAACGGCGCGCGCGGCAACACGACCGCCGGCGACCCCAACTCCGTGGAGTGGGGCCGGAGCGACATGGAACGGCGGCACAGCGCCCTCCTGACGCTCACGTATCCGCTGGGCCAGTCGCTCGAGATCACCTCCATCGGGCGGCTCAACTCCGGCGCGTCCTACACTCCGATGATCGGCGGCGACGTGAATGGCGACGGCGCTCGGAACGACCGCGCCTTCGTCTTCGCACCGGGGACGGCCACGGCCGAGGCGCAGGGGATGGCGCGGCTCCTCGCCGAGGCGGCGCCGTCCGTGCGCTCCTGCATCGAGAGCCAGATCGGCAGCGTGGCCGCGCGCAACAACTGCACGGGGCCGTGGCAGGCGTCGCTCGACTTCCAGGTGAACTGGCGGCCCACGTTCTTCGGGCTCAACCGCCGGCTCACGGTGTCGGTGATCACCTACAACTCCCTGCGTGGTCTCGATGAGTTGCTGCACGGTGTGGACGGGGCGAAGGGGTGGGGGCTCAACACGCGGCCCGACAACACGCTCCTTTACGTGACGGGTTTCGATCTCGCGACGCAGCGCTACGCCTACCAGGTGAACGAGCGCTTCGGCGCGACGGGGGGCTCGGCCACGGCCTTCCGCCCGCCGTTCCAGATCGGCATCCAGGCCAGGTTGCAGATCGGGCCGGACCGGATGCGGCAGGCGCTCGACGCGATGCGGGGTGGTGGCGGGCCCGGCGCGTTGATGGGCGCCGCCGCCGCGGCGGGCTTCGGGGGATTCGGCGGTCCCGGCGGGATGGGTGGAGGCTTGGGCTCGCCGGCCGCGATCATCTCGCGGATTGACTCGGCCCTGGTCAATCCGGCGGGCGTCGTACTCGGAATGCGGGACTCGCTGCGGCTCGACTCCGGGCAGGTCGTACTGCTCGCCCTGCTGCGCGACTCGCTCGGACAACGGAAGACTGTGCTGCTCGACTCTCTGCGCCGTACTGTGGAGCGCGGGGGGAATAACCTCGACCAGACGAGCCTGATGCGGTTGATGCCGGTGCTGCGGCCGCTGTTCGAGGCGGCGCGCGCCGAGGTCTCGGCGGCCATCGTGGGCGTCCACGCGATCCTGACCGAGGAGCAGTGGGCGAAGGTGCCGGAATCGGTGAAGGCCGTGCAACTGCGTCCGCGTATGGGCGGGGGCCCGGGGGAGGGAAGGCCGCCGAGGCCCTAGCGGGCCCCGCGGAGAGGCCCGTGCGGTGCCTGGTCCGCGACGTGCCCTACGAGGCCGGCGCGTTCACGGTGCTCCGGTAGCGCGGCGTGACCGGGCCCGCCACCGCGCCCGCCTGCCGTGGCGGTGGACCGGACAGCGTCAGCACGATGCCTCCCTCCGTCGCCACCGCCAGCAGCCGCTCCCCGTTCTCGAGATCCGGCCGGGCGCCGTAGGTCTTCGGCAGCCCGGTCGGGACTGAGCCGGCGAGCCGCCGGAAAGTCACGGTCCAGAACATTAGCGCGTCCTCCCGATCCGAGGTGCGGTACGCCGTGATCGTCTCGCCGATGCGGTAGCGGCCGCGGCGCGCCCGCGCTCGGCCACCGCCCGGCCCACATCCCCCCGCGTCGCTCCCAGTACCACCAGCGCCCGCATCAGCAGCTCCAGGCTGACCGTCGCGTCGGCGGCCTCCATCTTCGCCACCCGCGACTGGCTCGACCCCAGCAGCGCCGCCAGCCGCACCTGCGTCAGTTCCCGCGCCTGCCGCCGCCGGCGGAGCGCGGACGCCAGCGAGCGGCGCGCCTCCACCACGGCGGCCTCTGGGTTGCTCCCCGCGAGGAAAGCCGCGGCGTCCCCCGCCGACCAGCCCGCCTCCCTGAGCCGCCGCTTCCGCCTTCGTTCCACGAAGTCCTCCCCGATCCACGGGCCGCGCCGCGAGCGCGTTCGCGCCGCGCTGTGGGCGCACCTGCGCCGCGCGCCATCCGGTCCGAAGATATGTCATATCTGACATAGACGCAAGGTGCGCCGCCGGCGGAAGGTGGGGCGGGGACGCCGCTAGCCTACGTGGAGCTCACAGATCTTGCGGAAGTGGTGGCCGTAGATGGCGAAGGTGATGGCCAGCGGCAGGTGCCGCGGTCGCACGAACAGGGTCCACCAGAAGAGCTTCCAGTACTGCACCCGCTCCTTCCCGACGATTCCCAGCCGCACGACGGACTGGAGGAACGCGCCGCCCTGCTCCCAGAGGAACCCGAAGTCCACTCGCCCCTTGAGCTGGGGCGGGCGGTACTCGCGCAGGAACGTGCGGACCCGCCGGTAGTACGCGTCGGGCGCGTAGAGGCGCCGCAACAGCTCCCGGTAGCCCTCGTTCAACGGGTCGCGGCCGGGGAGGGGGATGATGTTGGTCGTGCCGTCCACGTTGTCGCCCGATACACGCTCGAGCAAGCGCCCCGCGCGTTGCAGCCGCTCGTAGAGCTGGGTGCCCGGGATCGCCTGCAGCAGGCCGACCATCGCGGTCACGATCCCCGTCTGCTGGATGTACTCGACGATCCGGTCGACGGTGCCCGGCGGGTCGCTGTCGAACCCCAGGATGAAGCCCCCCTGGACCTCGAGTCCCGCCCGCTGGATGCGCTTCGTGTCGGCCACGAGGTCGCGGTGCAGATTCAGCTTCTTGGCGCACTCGGCGAGGCTCTCCTCGACCGGCGTCTCGATCCCGACGAAGACCGCGCGGAAGCCCGCCGCAACCATCAACCGCATCAGCCCTTCGTCGTCGGCGAGGTTGATGGAGGCCTCGGTGTTGAACAGCAGCCCGCGCTTGCCCTTGCGCCAGGCGATCAGCGCCGGCAGCAGCTCGGCGCGGAGCCTCTTCTTGTTGCCGATCAGGTTGTCGTCCACGAAGAAGACCGGCCCCCGCCAACCCAGCGCGACCAGGCCGTCCAGCTCGGCGATCATCTGCGGCGCGGCTTTGGTCCGCGGCCGGTGCCCGAACAGCGCCGTGATGTCGCAGAACTCGCAGTTGTAGGGGCAGCCGCGCGAGTACTGGACGCTCATCTGCGAGTAGGAGCGCAGGTCCGCCAGCTCCCAGCGCGGCGCCGGCGACTTCTCGATGTCGGGGAACTCCGTAGTGCTGTAGATCCGCCGGGGCGTCCCCGCGGCGAGGTCCCGCAGGAACGCCGGCAGCGTCGCCTCGGCCTCGTTGAGCACGAAGTGATCGACCTCGTCGAACTGCTCGTGCTCGGCGGTGAAGAGCGGCCCGCCCGCGACGACCCGTACCCCCGCGGCCTTGCAGCGGGCGATGATCGTGGACGCCGCCGTGCGTTGCACGGCCATCGCGCTGAGGAAAGCGCAATCCGCCCACGCGAGGTCCGCGTCGCGGAGCGGCCGCACGTTGAGGTCCACGAGCCGCACCTGCCACTCGGGCGGCAGCATCGCGGCGACGGTGAGGAGTCCGAGGGGCGGGGAATTGGCCGGCTTGCGGACGAACTTCAAGGCGTGCTTGAAGCTCCAGAAGGTATCCGGAAACTCGGGATAGACGAGCAGGACGTTCACGGGGCTGTTCCTCCCCTCTGCATGCTATATGAGGCCGGACAACCGCTCTGGCAAGGGCCCGGCGGCCCGGCTAGCTTGCCCTCGATGGCCTTTCCATACCCCGTCGCGCACGACGTTCCGCTCTTCCTGGCCCCGATGGCCGGCGTCGCGGAAGCGCCGTTCCGCCGCCTCTGCAAGCGGTTCGGCGCCGACGTCGTGGTGTCGGAGTTCCTCTCCTCCGAGGGTCTCCGCCGCGGCAGCGCGCGCACCTTCGAGATGGCGTCCTTCGCCCCGGAGGAGCGGCCCATCGGCATCCAGATCTTCGGCTCGGACCCCCCGGCGATGGCGGAGGCCGCGGCCCTCGTGACGGAGACCTTCGGGCCGGAGTTCGTGGACATCAACTTCGGCTGCCCGGTCAAGAAGGTGGTGAAGCGGAATGGCGGCTCCGCCTGTCTCAAGGACCTCGGCCTGGTGACTGACATCGTCCGCGCCGTAGTCGCCGCCACGCCGCTGCCCGTCACCGCCAAGATCCGCTCGGGCTGGGACGAGGCGACGCGCGACCCGGTGTCCATCGCGCTGCGCTGCCAGGAGGCGGGTGCGAGAGCGCTGACGCTCCACCCGCGCACCCGCGCCGAGGGGTTCTCCGGCCACGCGCGGTGGGACGAGATCGCCGCGGTGGTGCGGGCGCTCGAGATACCGGTAGTCGGCAACGGCGACATCCGCACCGCGGAGGACGTCGTCCGGATGCGTGAGGAGACGGGGTGCGCCGGCGTGATGATCGGGCGCGGCTCGTTCGGGAACCCGTGGATTCTCGCCGCGGCGCGCGCGCTGCTCGAGGGCCGCCCGAAGCCGCCGCCGCCGATGGCCGCCGAGCGGTTCGAGGTCGCGCTCCAGCACGCGCGGCTCGCCCTGGAGATAGACGGCGACACGCCGAGGACGGTCGTCGAGTTCCGCAAGCACCTCGGCTGGTACACGCGCGGTCTCAGGGGCGGCGCCGAGTTGCGCGACCGCCTGCACCGCGTCCATTCGCTCGCCGAGGTGGAGCGCACATTCTCCGAGTACCTCACGGGCGGCGCGACGGTGGCCGCCTGACCCACGCCCTGCTCTGGCTGAGCGGCGTCGCGGTAGGGGCCGCCGTGGCGTGGATTTTCGCCCGTCGGGGGGAGGCGCGCGACGCGGCCGAGCCGGTGCGGGCGCGGCCGGCCAATCTCCCGAAGCCGCTCGGGATCGAATTGCCTGTCGAACTGCGGCTTGAGTCGCTGCTGCGTGCAATGGTGGACCAGGCCGCCGAGCGGGTGGAGGTGTGGTGCGGTGCCGCCCTGCGCGAGCAGGAAGGTGGCCCGATCCGGATCCGCGCCGTTTCCGCGGGCGGCGACCAGCGCTTCGTGGGGATGGAAGTGGACGTCCAGTCGTTCCTCGGGCGCATCGTGACCGAGGGGATGCCGATGGTCGAACCGGTGGCACGGGGGCCGATGGCGCTCGATCGCCGCGACCGGCGGCGCCGCCCGAGCGGCGGGGCGGGGGTGCCGCTGGCGGCGGGGGCGCGCGTCTACGGGGTGCTGTTCTCTTTCGGTGTACCCGACGTGGGTGCGCAGGAGGCCGTGGCCCGCCTCGATCCGCTGGCGAAGTCCTACGCGACAGTGCTTCTCTCGGCGCTCGAGACTGACGTCGCGAAGCAGCGCGCCGAGACCGACCCGCTCACCGAGCTTCCCAACCGGCGCGCGTTCGACCGGGCGCTGGCGCGGGCCTCGCGCGGGCCGCTCGCGCTCGTCGCGCTCGACCTCGACGACTTCAAGCAGGTGAACGACACGCTGGGCCACGCGGCGGGCGACGCCGCGCTGCGGCACTTAGCCCGCGTGCTGCGGGAGGGTCTGCGCGACGGGGACCTCGCGGCGCGCGTCGGCGGCGACGAGTTCTTCGTGCTGCTGCCCGGCGGCGACCTGCGCCTCGGGCTGGAGGTGGCGGGGCGGCTGCGGGCGCAGGTCGAGGCGCGCCCATTACGGGCGGAGGGCGCCGAGCGACCGCTGACCCTCTCGTGCGGCGTGGCGGCGTTTCCGGATCCCGTCGCGAGTGCCGACAACCTCGTCAAGATGGCGGACGCCGCGCTCTACCAGGCCAAGGGCGCGGGCCGCAACTGTGTGGTGGCGACGCGGCGCCCGGGCGTCCCCGAGGGCGTGCGTCCGGTGTTGCCACCTGGCTGAGCCCGGTGCGCTGGTACGCCGGTACGCCGGTACGCTGGTACGCTCGGCGTAGCGTGGCTGGCGGCTTCCCTCTACATTCCGAGCGTCGGGGGCGATTTGGCTTCGACGGGTTTCGTGATGCGGAAGCTGCGTGCCGAGGTTCCTCGGATCCTCGTTAATCCTTCGGGGAACGTTCAACTGCCAACGCGGACTACGCGCTGGCTGCCTAAGGGTTAGACCCCTTTGGCACCTGCCTGGGAGGCAGCCCGCCTGAGGCGGCGCCCAGGTATCGCAAAGTCGGGCTGGTCGTGCGCGGTGTCTCGGCGCGCGCGGCGAGATTCAACGGGGCTTGGTTGCGCGAAGGCTGCCAGTGAACCGGCGCGTGATGACGGCATGAATCGCGGGCTACGCACGTAGAAGCCACCGCGGATTGGGGCTCGGACCGGGGTTCGATTCCCCGCGCCTCCATCGTTCTGACAGTTCACCACATGTCCAGCGGCGTCCACATCGGGCGCCGCTGTGTCATTTCTGCCCCCCCCCTCATCGACCCTGCGTGAGCGCGCGAGACCCCAACAGGGTTAGAATGTGCACTTCACCCGGGGGATGAATGGCTAGCACACCAGTTCCAGCACAGTCGGCACTGCGAACCGCACTTGCGGGACTCATCGGCAACGTGCTCGAGTGGTTTGATTTCGCGGTCTACGGCTACTTCGCCAGCAATATCGGCCAGCAGTTCTTCACGCAGTCGAGCCACACGGCCCAGCAGCTTCTGACCTTCGGCACCTTCGCGCTCGGCTTTCTCGCGCGGCCGGTCGGCAGCCTGGTACTGGGGCGCGTCGGCGATCGCATCGGCCGGCGCGCGCTGCTGACGCTCTCGATTCTGCTGATGGGCGGCGCCACGCTGATACTCGGGTTGCTCCCCACCTACGAACAGATCGGCGTGGCGGCGCCGCTGCTGTTGTTGCTGATGCGCTTGATACAGGGTTTCTCGCTGGGCGGCGAATTCACCGGATCGATGGTCTACACCACCGAAGGGTCATCGCCCCTGAGGCGCGGCCTCGTCAGCAGTTCGACGGCGGCCGGCACGACGATGGGCTTCATTCTCGGGTCGGGGACGGCGTGGCTCGTGAACGCGTCACTGCCCGCCGAGGCGGTCAACTCGTGGGGCTGGCGCATTCCCTTCGTCGGGAGTGTCGTCTTCCTGATCCTCGGCTATCTGCTGCGGCGCGGCATCGTCGAAACGGCCGAGGGCCTGAAGGCCAAGGCGTTCCGTCCCAAGCTCCTGCCCTCGCTCATCGCCGACTGGCGCCCCATCGTCCAGACGTTCGGCATCGTGGCGATGACCAACGCCGCGTACTACCTGACGTTCACCTACGCGGTGGAACGACGGAAGGCCCTGGCCACGGTGAGCGGCGAGCTGTTCCTGCTGGCGAACACGCTCACCCTCGTCGTGGTGCTCTTCTCGAAGCCGTTGGGCGGGTGGCTGTCGGACAAGATCGGGCGTCGCAGACTGATGATGACGCTCACCGTCGCGGTGATGGTGCTGATCTACCCCGCGCTCCAGATGATGCTGTATGGCGCGCCCTCGAGCTTCATCTTCGGCCAGATTCTGGTGGCCGTGCCGATCGGCATGGCGCTCGGGCTTCAGGGTGCGATGGTGGTGGAGATCTTTCCGCTGCGTTCGCGCGTGACGTCCATGAGCCTCGCGTACAGCATCACGCTGGCGCTCGCCGGCGGCACCGCGCCGCTCGTGTCGACCTGGCTGATCGACACGCTCGGCCACCCGCTGGCGCCGGCCTACTACATCATGCTGTACGGCGCGGTGGGCCTGGCCATCATGTGGCCCATGGCGGAAACCAATGCGCGGCGGCTCGACGAGTGAAAGCGGGGTCCGGGCTGCGCCGCTGCTCCGTCGCGGGTGGTCCCGCAACCCCTGCCTCCGGCACCGTCCGCTGCCGACACCGCACCGCACCGGCGGTGGTGCTTCCGCCGAAGGCCGACTCAATCCGGGGGTGGGGCATCGGGGGTACCGCTGGCTTCATGGTGCGTGAACGCATCGGGGTGCGGTTGGATGTCTGGCACACGAGCTTCGCGGCCCGGATTGACGACCTCAGCTCGAGGAATAGGACGATGAATCTGTTTGAACGCCTGCACATGTTGCATCGAGCCTGGCGCTACCGCCTGCGCTCGGAGAAGCAGGAAATATCGTTTCTTCTGAGTCGCGATTTGTGCGGCGCAACGGTTATCGACATCGGCGCCAATCGCGGCATTTACTCCTACTGGATGCACAAGAAGGTCGGGCCGCGGGGACGCGTGTTCGCCTTTGAGCCGCAGCCCGAGTTGAACAAGCACTTGAACGATCTCAAGTCCACCTTTCGATTGGACAGACTGACCATCGTTGAGGCGGGATTGTCCTCGAGTTCTGGCGAGCGGCGATTGATCCGGCCAAAACAGCACTGGGGCGGCGCCAGTCTGGATCTCGAGCCAAACCAAGAGGCCGATTGTCTGCGAATCGCAACAACGACGCTGGACGAGTATTTTTTGGGCAGTCCCGCACGGCCGCTGCGGTTCATCAAGTGCGACGTTGAGGGTCATGAATACGATGTCTTCCTGGGAGGTAGACGCGTTTTGCGCGAGGACCATCCCGAGTTGTTGTTCGAATGCCATGACGGAAATGCGCGGAATGGCGAGCTGTTTTCCTATTTGAACGATCTGGGCTACGACGGTTTCTTCTTTGTTCACAACAAACTCACCCCCATCTCGCAATACAATCGCCTAAGAGAGGGAATTCCAAAGCCGTATCTGAACTACGTCTTTCTACCAACAGGTGAAGCAAGTCCGACCTGACCGAGGGTGACGACCCCTCCCGGCGCGCGCTATGTGGACACCATGAACACACGTCAGCGGTCGATTCTGGGCGTTGGTCTCGTGCTCGTCGCGGCAACGGTGGCGGTGCTGTGGCTCGCGTCGGGACGTGCCGTGGCGTACGGGCCCCTCGCTGCCGCGGAACGCTGGCGCGTGGACTCGGCCCAGGCGGGCACGGTGCTCGAGCGTGTCCGTCTCACGAGCGCCGCTGGGCGTCGCGTGACGTGCCTCCTCCGGCGTCCGGCCGTTGCGGTCACCACGAGGGCCGAGGCGGCGGTCCTGCTGTTCGGCGGCATCGGGACCGGCGGTCGCGCGGCGACCCTGGTGGACCCATCCCACCGTGTCGTGGTGCTCGCGTGCGACTACCCCTGGGACGACCCATCGCGCCTCCCCTGGTGGCGGATCGCCTGGCGGATGCCCGCCATCCGCGCCGACGTGCTCGCCACGCCGCAGGCCCTGGCGGTCGCGGCCTCCTTCCTCGTCGGGTTGCCCGACGTGGATCCCAGGCGCGTCGCGGGGATCGGTGCCAGCCTGGGCGTGCCGTTCGTGGCGTCGTGGGCCGCGGAAGACCAGCGGGTGGGGGCCGTGGCGCTGGTGTACGGCGGCGGAGACCTCCGCGCCCTGTTCGAAGCCAACCTGCGACGGAAGGTCGCCGCGCGGTGGCTGCGGCGCGCCTTGGCGGCGGTCGGCGCGACCCTCCTCGCCGATCTGGATCCCGCCCGCTCCGCTCCCCGGATCGCGCCGCGCCCCCTGCTCCTCGTCGGCTCACGCGAGGACGAGCGCGTGCCGCGCACGTCGGTGGACGCACTCGTCGCCGCCGCACGTCCGCCGGTCACGACGGTGTGGCTCGACGGGGGTCACATGGTGCCGAGGGACACGGCGCTACTCCGGGCCATCAGCGACACCACGGTGGCGTGGCTGGCCCGTGTCCAGGCCCCGCTGTCGCCCTCCGCTCCCGCGACACATCTTAGGTGACCCGTATGCCGACGACCCAGGACGACCTCAAGCGCGCCGAGCGTCGCAGGGGCACCCGGACATGGCCAGGCGGGTGATCGTGGCTTAGCGGGGCGCTGGCGCGGCCGTGCTGCGGCTCTTGCCGTCGGTGCGCCGCTGGTGCATATGCTGCGGGATGCGCCGCGCATTCTCACTCGCCCTTCTCCTCGCGGCCTGTAGCGAGGCGATCGTAGCTCCCCCTCGCGCAATGATCACCGCGCCCACAGCCAATCTTCTGGTGGGCGCGAGCGCGACGTTCACGGGGTCGGTAGGCGGCGAGCCGCTATGGACCGTGAATGGAATCGTCGGGGGAAATGGGAGATTCGGGACGATCACGGCCGCGGGCGTGTACACCGCGCCGCCGATCGTGCCGACCGGAAACCCGGTCACGATTCGAGTCGCCGGCGCCGCGGTTCCGGACGACAGCGCGAGCGTGCAGTTGACGATCGTCCCGTCCACGCTCGCCGGCGAATGGGTCGCCTGGCAACCGCGCATCGTGAACGCCGCGCGGACCGACTCGATGTCGCTTCTCGTGCACGTATCCCCGGGAATCACGCGCGTCCAGCTCAGTCCGACTTCCGGCGCGTCATACCGCGTCTTCCGTCACCTCGGCGGCCAGCTCTACCAGCTTGATCTCTCCGGAGATCAGATGGTGGGCGGCTACGTCACCGGTGACTACCACAAGTTCGTCGGATTCATCGACTACTACTCGGGCTCGACAAGGCTCATGCGAGGAAACGGCTTCGTGAGCGTTCGCGAGGCCACGATGCCCGACGCACCCATCACGCCACTCGCCGGCGACGCCGCTGCCACGTCGCGCGTGCTGAACGTGCGCGTCGATGGCGTTCCAGCGACTGGTGTCAGCCACTCGTTAGCGACGCAGCGACTCTATCAGCTCTTTCCCGACGACTACGACTTCGTTGCCATTGTCCAGCCGGTCACGTACTACCAGAACCGCTACTACGCCGGCGTTCGCAACACGACCACCGGGATCGGCGTCGGCGCATTCGACGCTGGCGCGACGTACGGCAGCGCGAGCCGCCTCCAGGGCGTCATCCATTATCCGATCGACGGTTTCTTCGACCTCGGAGAGCAGGCCGCCGTCCACGAGATCGGTCACCGGTGGGTCAATGTTCTGTTCAATACGCCGCTGTCCGGGGGATCACCGCACTGGCCGGTCTCGACGTTGGCCAGCAGCGTGATGGGCTTCAACATTCCCGGCAGCAACGTCGGCGGGAACTTCAACTCCGTCTTCCAGCCGAACGGCGACGGCACGTACAAGGTCCTCGCGGCGCCCGATACCGGCCGCTTCTACGACCTCGAGCTGTATCTCATGGGGCTGCTGCCGAAGGATTCCGTCGGACCACACTTCGTGTTCCAGAATCAGGCGCAGTTCCCGATCGCCACCGGAGGGAACGCCGCCGGACCCGTGACGACGGTCACGGTGGACGACATCATAGCGGCCAAAGGGGCGCGCATCCCCGCTTACGGGTCGGCGCAGACCACCTTTCGGGTCGCGACGGTCGTCTTGAGCACTGGCCGCCTGCTTTCCGCGGACGAGATGGCGTTCTTCGAGCACATGGCGTTGCGCGGAGAAGCGACGGAGCGGCTCCGATTCACATCCGGCTTCGCCGCAGGAATGTCGCGACCCTTCTATGTCGCCACGGGTGGCCGCGGTCGGCTCACGACCACCCTCAGGTAATCATGACCGTCGGCCCCACGGCGACGCGCTAGCCGGCGTAGGTCGCCGCCACTCCGATCGCCTCCGTCCGGACCGCCGCCGCAGGGCTGGGTCCCGCAAGCGAAAGAGCCAGGCCGATGCCTGGCTCGTTCGTCGCCGTCGCCCGGGACTCCGGCGCTCAGCCGCGTCGCTACTCCTCCCAGCGCCCGCCCCGGCCGGCGCCGCGGCCCATCCCCGGGTGCATACGCATCCCGCGCCCCATCCCGCGACCCATCTGCTGCCGCATCCCGCGCCCCATCATCCCTCGGCCCATCATCCCTCGGCCCATCATCCCGGGGCCCATCATCCCCGGGCCCATCCGGCCGCCGCGCATCCACCCGCGCCGCGCCTCGAGGGTGGTCTTCTGCTCCGCGGTCAGCGCCACGTTCACGGCGTCGAGCGCCGCGAGGTGACTTGCGTGGACCTGCTCTGCCAGCTGGCGCGTGGTATCGGCGAGCGCGCGCCGCTGGTCCACCGTGAGGTTGCCCCACGCCTGGTTGGCGTGGATGCCGCGAATCCGCTCGTGAAGCGGGGTCATGGCGCGGTCCAGCGTCTCCTTCGCCTGGCGGATCCGGTTCTGCTGGTCCCGGGTGAGGTTCAGGTCGGCCGGATTGGTCGCGAGATACTCGACGAGGCCGGGGCCCATCCAGGCGGGACGGGTCGCCGCCGCCGGGGCAGGGGCCTGCTGGGCCAGCGCGGCGGATGCCGCGAGGACCAGGGCGGTCGCGAGAAGGGTGCTGCGCACTGGGTTCGTCTCCGGTTGAGGTCTGCCTATCAGACGCCGGCGCCCCGCCGACGTTAAGTCCCCGGCCTCTTGGCGTGCTCCGCCGCGGTACGTACTTTCAGCGCAACCTTTCCGAGGACCTGCCGATGACCACGCCTGAGACCCCGGTGCCCGCGGCCCCGAAGCACATCCCCTTCGTCACCGACGCGATCCGCCTCGCTCGCGTGCTCTTCTCCCCCGGCGCCGTCTTCGAGGAGCAGCGCGAGAAGCCGACGGTCTGGATCCCCTGGCTCCTCCTGAGCGTCCTGATGGTGGCGGTCACCCTCGTCAACATGCCCGTCACGCGCCAGATGATGCGTCTGGCGGCGGAGGCGCGGGGCCAGCCGATGCCGGCCGTCGCCGAGAGCATCGCCACGGTTTCGGCGGTGGTGATCACGCCGCTCATCCTGCTGATCATGATCCTGGTCTCCGCCGGCATCATGTACCTCGTTCTGCTCGCCACCGGCGGCGAGGTGCGCTTCAAGGGCCTGATGTGCGCCGCGACCTTCGCGTCCATCATCGGCGTGCTCCAGCTCGTGCTGATGGCGATCGTGCTCAAGCTGCGGGGCCCCGAGGGCATCCGGACGGCGGCGGACATGCAGGTGTCGTTCGGCCTCGACCTGCTCCTCCCGGCTGACGCGTCGCTGCCGAAGTTCGTGGAGGGCCTGCTGCGCGGCGTGTCCCCCTTCTCCCTCTGGTCGCTCGCGCTGATGGCCTTCGGCGTCCACGCGGTGGAGAAGCAGACCAAGGGCGCGGCGTGGTCGGCCGCGACCGGCTCCTTCCTGGTGACGCTCGTGGTCGGGGCGTTCTTCGCCGGTCTGGGCGGGCCCCGCTGATGACGGCTCCGCTCGTCGCGGTGGTGATGGGCAGCAAGTCGGACTGGGAGGTGATGCGCTCGGCCGACGAGACGTTGACCAGCTTCGACGTGCCGCACGAGTGCCGCGTCCTCTCGGCGCATCGCACGCCGGCGGAGCTGGAGCGCTACGTGAAGGAGTGCGCTGCGGGCGGCACGGAGGTCTTCATCGCCGCGGCGGGCGGCGCCGCGCACCTGGCCGGCGTCGTGGCGGCGCACACCGTGGCACCCGTGCTCGGCGTGCCGATGGAGTCGCCCTCGCTCAAGGGCCTCGACTCCCTCCTCTCGATGGTGCAGATGCCGGCGGGCATTCCCGTCGGCACCCTGGCCATCGGGAAAGCGGGTGCCACCAATGCCGCGCTGCTCGCCGTCGCCATCCTCGCGACCTCGCGGCCGGATCTGAAGGCGAAGCTGGAGAGTTTTCGGCGGGAGCAAGCGGAGAAAGTGCTGGGGGAGAAGCTGGCGTAGCCGGAAGCCGGGAGCCGGGAGCCGGTAGCAGAAGGCGTGCGGGCCCGGGAGTCTTCCCCCTCGGGCCCGCTCTCTATCGGTGCGCCGGTACGCCGGTACGCTGGTACGCCGGTACGCTGGTACGCCGGTACGCTGGTACGCCGGTACGCCGGTACGCCGGTACGCCGGTACGCCGGTACGCCGGTACGCTCGTCCGCCTACACCGTGCTGCTCTTGTTCACCATCCCCTTCTCCTCCAACGCCACCTGCGCCGCCGCGAGCCGCGCGATCGGCACCCGGAACGGCGAGCAGGAGACGTAGTTCATCCCCACCCGGTGGCAGAACATCACGCTGGACGGCTCGCCGCCGTGCTCGCCGCAGATGCCGACCTTGAGGTCCTTGCGCTTCCCGCGGCCCAGATCGATGCCGATCTTCATCAGCTTGCCCACGCCCCCTTGGTCCAGCACCTGGAACGGGTCGGCGGGCAGAAGCCCCTGCTCGACGTACACGGGCAGGAAGCGGCCGGCGTCGTCGCGCGAAAGGCCGAAGGTCGTCTGCGTGAGGTCGTTGGTGCCGTACGAGAAGAACTCCGCCACTTCGGCGATCTCGTCGGCGGTGAGGGCGGCGCGGGGCAACTCGATCATCGTGCCGACGAGGTAGGGCACCTCCGTCTTCTGCTCGGCGAACACCTCCGTCGCCACGCGGCGGATGAGCTTCTCCTGGTGCGACAGCTCCTTCACCGTCGCCACCAGCGGCACCATCACCTCGGGAATCGCCTTGATCCCCCTCTTCGTGACGTTGACCGCCGCCTCGAAGATGGCCCGCGCCTGCATCTCGGTGATCTCGGGGTAGCTGATGCCGAGGCGGCAGCCGCGGTGGCCGAGCATCGGGTTGGCCTCGCGCAGCGAGTGGACCGTGGCGGTCAGCTCGGCGGCGGAGATGCCCAGCTCCTTCGCCAGCTCGGCCACGTCATCCGGCTCGTGCGGCAGGAACTCGTGGAGCGGCGGGTCGAGGAGGCGGATGGTGACGGGGTAGCCGTCCATCGCCTCGAAGATCCCCTCGAAGTCGCTGCGCTGCATCGGCAGCAGCTTGGCGAGCGCCTTCTCGCGGCCCGCCTTGTCGCGGGCGACGATCATCTCGCGCATCGCCTTGATGCGGTCGCCCTCGAAGAACATGTGCTCGGTACGGGTGAGGCCGATCCCCTCGGCGCCGAAACCGCGGGCGCGCTTCGCGTCGCCCGGCGTGTCGGCGTTGGTGCGCACCTTGAGCTTGCGGAACTCGTCGGCCCACGCCATGAAGGTGCCGAAGTCGTCGCCGAGGGTGGGCTCCACCGTCGGGACCTTGCCCTCGATGACCCGGCCCAGCGAGCCGTCGAGCGTGATCCAGTCGCCGCGCTTGATGGTCTTCTGTCCGACGCGGAAGCTGCCCGCGTTGGCGTCCACGTGGACGTCCTTCGCGCCCGCCACGCAGCACTTGCCCATACCGCGGGCCACCACCGCGGCGTGCGAGGTCATCCCGCCGCGCGCCGTGAGGATGCCCTTCGCCGCCGCCATGCCCTTGATGTCCTCAGGCGACGTCTCCTCGCGGACCAGCACCACCGCCTTGCCCTGGTTCGCCCATTCGAAGGCCTCGTCGGCCGAGAAGACGGCCTGGCCCGATGCGGCGCCGGGCGAGGCCGGCAGCCCTTTCGCCAGCACGGTGATCGTGGCCGCCGGGTCGATCATCGGGTGGAGGAGCTGCTCGATCGCGTCGGGGGAGACGCGGAGGATCGCGTCCTCCTTCGTGATCAGCCCTTCAGCGACCATGTCCACGGCGATCTTCACCGCCGCGGGGCCGGTGCGCTTGCCGTTCCGCGTCTGCAGCAGGTAGAGCGTGCCGTGCTCGACGGTGAACTCCAGGTCCTGCATGTCGCGGTAGTGCTTCTCGAGCCGCTGGTACGTCTCGACCAGGAGCTGGTACGCCGGCGGGAACCGCTGGGACATTTGCTCGATGGGCTCGGGGGTCCGGATGCCGGCCACCACGTCCTCGCCCTGCGCGTTCACCAGGAACTCGCCGAAGAACCGGTGCGCTCCGGTGGAGGGGTCGCGGGTGAAGGCCACGCCGGTGCCCGAGTCCTCGCCGGAATTGCCGAAGACCATCGCCTGGATGTTCACGGCCGTTCCCAGCGTTTCCGGGACGCCGTTCAGGCGCCGGTACGTCACCGCGCGGTCACCATTCCAGGAGCGCCACACCGCCTCGATCGCGCCCCACAGCTGCGCTTGCGGCTCCTCGGGGAAGCCCTCCTTGGTGAGCTTCTTGAGGGCCGTCTTGTACTCGGCCACCAGCGCCTTCAGGTCCTCGGCCGAGAGGTCGATGTCCCGCTCGACGCCGCGCGCCTTCTTCTTGGCGTGCAGCAGCGCCTCGAACGGGCTCTTCCCGCCCTTCAGTCCCATCACCACGTCGCCGTACATCTGCACGAAGCGGCGGTACGCGTCGTACGCGAACTGCGTGTTGCCGCTCTCCTGCGCGAGCGCCTCGGCCACGGTGTCGTTCATCCCGAGGTTCAGGATGGTGTCCATCATCCCGGGCATCGAGACCGCCGAGCCGGAGCGGACGGAGACGAGCAGGGGATTGGACGCCGCACCGAAGCCGCGGCCGATCGTCGCCTCGAGCTTCTTGAGCTGCTTGTCCACCTCCGCCTTCAACTCGGGCGGGTACGTCCCGGCGCGGATGTACTCGTTGCACAGCTCGGCGCTGATGGTGAAGCCCGGCGGGACCGGGATGCCGAGGTTGGTCATCTCGGCGAGGTTCGCGCCCTTGCCGCCGAGGACCGTTTTCATGGTGGCGTTGCCGTCCGCGCGGCCTGCACCGAAGGAATAGACGTAGTGGCTCATGGGATCATCTCGAAGCGTTGTTTGGCCGTCTCGGACGGCAGGATGGTGGGATAGCGGCCCGAGAAACACGCGTGACAGAACCGCGACGGGTCGCCAGCGCTGGCGTGCAGCATCCCATCCAGGGAAATGTAGCCGAGGGAATCCGCGCCGAGGAGCCCCCGGATCTCCTCGACGGTGTGCGTGGACGCGATGAGTTCCTCGCGGTGCGGGGTGTCGATCCCGTAGTAGCAGGGGCCGACGATGGGCGGGGAGGCGACCCGGAAGTGGACCTCCCGCGCGCCCGCCTGGCGGATCAACGCCACGAGGCCGGGGCTCGTGGTGCCGCGCACGATGGAGTCGTCCACGACCACCACGCTCCTCCCCTCGATCACCTCGCGCACCGGGTTGTACTTGATCTTCACCTTCGTGTCCCGGCCGGCCTGCACCGGGTGGATGAAGGTGCGGCCCACGTAGTGGTTCCGGATCAGCGCCAGCTCGAGCGGGATCCCCGACTCCTCCGAGAAGCCGAGCGCCGCCGAGTTGGACGAGTCGGGCACCGAGAAAACGCAGTCGGCCGACGCGGGCTGCTCGCGCGCCAGCTGGCGGCCGAGATTGCGGCGGAACTGGTCCACGCCCTCGCCGAAGATCTGGCTGTCGGGGCGCGAGAAGTACACCAGCTCGAAGACGCAGCGCGTGAGCGCCTTGGGCGCCAACGCCTCGAGGTACTCGACTTCCGAGCCGCGGATCCGCAGGAAGCTGCCGGGCTCGATCTCGCAGCAGAAGCGGGCGCCCATGATGTCGAGCGCGCAGCTCTCCGACGCCACGACCACGGCGTCGCCGATCTTGCCGAGCATCAGCGGCCGGAACCCCCGCGCGTCCACCGCCACGAAGAGGTCCTGGTTCACGGCGATGACGAGGGAATACGCCCCTTCGACCCGCGCGAGGGCCTCGCGGATCTGGGCCTCGGGCGCGTCGAGCGGCGAGCGGGCGATGAGGTGGACCAGCGTCTCCGAGTCCATCGTGGACTGGAAGATGGCCCCCTCGTGCACCAGCTCCCGCCGGACGTCGGCGTCGTTCACCAGGTTGCCGTTGTGGGCCAGCGCCAGCGTGCCGTTCCGGTAGCGGACCAGCACCGGCTGCGAGTTGACGAGCACGCTCGAGCCCGCCGTGCTGTAGCGCGTGTGGCCGACCGCCGTGCCGCCGCTGAGTCCGGCCAGGGCGGCCTCGGTGAAGACGTCCGAGACCAGTCCCATCCCGCGATGCGTGCGGGGGACGCCCTTCTCGTCCACGGTGACGATGCCCGCGGACTCCTGGCCCCGGTGCTGGAGCGCGTACAACCCCAGGTAGGTGAGGCGGGCGGCGTGGGGATGGTTGGAGACGCCGATGATGCCGCACATCGGTCGGCCTACGCGCCCGCCGGACGCTCCATCCGGCGGGGGATGGCGCGTTCGTAGATCTCCGCGAGGCGGCCGATCGGTCGCTCCACCACGTACCCGCTCACCGCCAATCGCGCCGTGGCGCCCGGCTCGGCGACGTGGCCCACCGCCATCGCCGGGACGCCGCGCCGCGCGGCCAGCGTCTGGAGTTCCTCGGCGCGCGCGGGGTGGCAGCTCACCACGGCGCGCCCCTGGTCCTCGGCGAAGAAGAGCGCGACCGGGTCCACCCGCCGCGTGAGGGGCGTGAGGTCCGCGGTGAACCCCACCGCGGCGGGGCCGGCGATCGCGGCCTCCACCAGGGCGATGGCGAGGCCGCCCTCGGAGACGTCGTGCGCCGAGCGCAGCAGGCTGCGGCCCGCTGACTCGACGAGGAAGTCCACGAGGGCGCGCTCGGCCGCGAGGTCCACGCGGGGCGGGGGACCGAACGTCTCGCCGGTCAGCCAGGTGAGGTACTGGCTGCCGCCGATCCCTCCGTTGCAGTGCCCGAGGACGAGGATGACGTCGCCCGTCCGCTGGAAGGCCGCGGCCACGCGGCGTGTGACGTCGGCGAGCACGCCCACCATCCCGATCATCGGCGTGGGGAGCACGGCGCCGGACGGGCTCTCGTTGTAGAAGGAGACGTTGCCGCTCACCACCGGCGTGCCGAGGGCGACGCACGCGTCGGAAATGCCGCGGCAGGCCTCGCGGAACTGGTGGTAGACCTCGGGCTTCTCGGGGTTGCCGAAGTTGAGACAGTCGGTGATCGCGAGCGGCCGCGCTCCCGTGGCGGCCACGTTGCGGGCCGCCTCGGCCACGACGGCTTTCCCGCCCTCGTAGGGGTCGAGCCATACGTAGCGGCCGCTCCCGCCGCTCGTGACGGCGATCCCCAGCGTCGAGTCCCGCACCCGCAGCACCGCGGCGTCGCCGCCGGGCCCCAGCACGGTGTTGGTCTGCACCGACGTGTCGTACTGCTCGACCACCCAGCGCTTCGACGCGATGGTGGGCAGGTCGAGCAACCCCTCCAGCGCCGCTCCGAGGTCGGGGTCCGAAGGCGTGGGCGGCAGGGGCCGCTCGCGGCGCGCCCGCGCCGCCTCGCTCTCGCGGGCCTCCGGCTGGTAGACCGGCGCCTCGTCCACGAGCGAGCGGCCCGGGATCTCGGCCACCACGTCGTCGCCCCAGCGTACCCGGTAGATGCCGTCGTCGGTGACGTGGCCGATCACCGCGCTGATCAGCTCCCACTTCTCGCAGATGGCGGCGACCTCCGCCTCGCGCCCCTTCGTCGCCACCACCAGCATCCGCTCCTGCGATTCCGAGAGCAGGATCTCGTAGGGCGTCATCCCCTCCTCGCGGACGGGCACGAGCCGGGCGTCGATCTCCACACCGACGCCGCCGCGCGCGGCCATCTCGGCGGAGCTGGAGGTGAGCCCGGCCGCGCCCATGTCCTGGATGGCGACGATGTGACCGGACCGGATCAGTTCGAGTGACGCCTCGATGAGCAGCTTCTCGGTGAACGGGTCGCCGACCTGCACCTGCGGCCGCCGGGCCTGGCTCTTCGCCGAGAGCTCCTCGGAGGCGAACGACGCGCCGTGGATGCCGTCCCGCCCGGTGCGCGAGCCGACGGCGATGATCGGGTTGCCGGGGCCCGCGGCCGTGGCGCGGATCAGCTCGTCCTCGCGCAGGACTCCCACGCACATCACGTTGACGAGGCAGTTCCCCGCGTATTCCGGCTCGAAGCAGACGTCGCCCGCGAGTGTGGGCACCCCGACGCAGTTCCCGTAGTCGCCCACGCCCTTCACGACTCCGGCGAACAGGTAGCGCTGATGCGCGTCGTCGAGGGAGCCGAAGCGCAGCGAGTCGGTGAGTGCCACCGGCCGCGCGCCCATCGTGAAGATGTCGCGCAGGATGCCGCCGGACCCCGTCGCCGCGCCCTGGTAGGGCTCGACCGCCGAGGGGTGGTTGTGCGACTCCATCTTGAAGGCGACCGCCCACCCGTCGCCGATGCGCACCACGCCGGCGTTCTCGCCGGGCCCCTGGAGGACGTGCGGGCCCGTGGTGGGGAAGGAGCGGAGCACCGGCCGCGAGTGCTTGTACGCGCAGTGCTCGCTCCACAGCGCCGAGAAGATCCCGAGTTCGACGAAGGTCGGGTCGCGGCCCAGGATGCGCTGGATGCGCTCGTACTCGCCGGGCTTCAGCCCGTGTGAGCGGACCAGCTCGGGAGTGATGGGAGGGTCGCCAGCCCGCGGCCGCGCCGTCACTTCCGCTTCGTGCTCCCGCCGAGACCTTTCACGAGGTCGCCGAAGAAGCCCTGCAACGCGCCGGGCTCCTTGTCCAGCAGGCTCTCCGCCTCACCAGCGTCGAACCAGAATCCGCCGCACGCCGTGCAGCGGTCCACCTGGATCTTGTGGTAGCGCTCCTCCCGCAGTTCCTGCCCGCACTTGGGGCAGCGCATCCAGTGCAGGGTCTTGAGCTGCGCCTTCTCCTCCTCGAGGCGCCGCGCGTCCGCCTCGCGCTTGCGCTTGGCGATGAGTTCGGCGTCCTGCTTGCGGGCGTACTCCTCTTCGTTCTGGCTGGGCTTGATGGTCATCAGCGCTCCGTGGAGGGCGGGGTCGTGGGGGTCGAGACGCGCACGCCGGTCACCTGGCCGGACGCGCCGCCGGCCGAGGGCGGGCGCGGCGGCGTGAACGTGGGCACGCGGCCCGGCGGCGAGCTGCTGGTCCCGAGGTAGACGTGCTCGGCCGCGCGCACGATCGCGTCCACCACCTGGCCGCTCTGCAGGAACACGGTGTCGTAGTAGCCGAGCTCCCGTTCCTGGCCGTTCTGATAGAACAGGTACGTCCAGTCGTTGACGCGCCGGACCGCCACCGGTTCGCCCCAGCGGGCGCGGACGTCGGCCTCGGTCATCCCCGGGCGGACGGCGTTCGTGGTGTCCTGGGCGGAGAGCGGCGCGGCCGAAAGGGCGGCGGCCCCCGCGAGCACCAGCAGACAGTGGTAGCGCATGCGGTCCTCCTTCAGGTGCCGGCGGTGAGCGCGAACACGGCGGCGCCGTCCGCGGAGCCGAGCAGCGCGTGCATGGCCCGTTCGGGGTGGGGCATCAGGCCGACGACGTTGCGGCCTTCGTTCGTGATCCCGGCGATGTCGCGGAGCGCGCCGTTGGGGTTGTCGCCCACGTAGCGGAAGACGACGCGCCGCTCTCGCTCGAGCCGGTCCAGCGTCGCTTCGTCCGCCACGAAGCGCCCCTCGCCGTGCGCCACCGGCGCGCGGATCCGATCGCCGGCGCGGTAGGACGCCGTGAACGGGGTGTCCGTGGCCTCGACGCGGATGGTGACCCAGCGGCACACGAACGACAGGCCGGCGTTGCGGGCCAGGGCGCCCGGCAGGAGCCCGGCCTCGCACAGGATCTGGAACCCGTTGCAGATGCCGAGCACGGGACGCCCCGCCCCCGCGTGCGCGGCGACGGCCTGCATCACGGGCGAGAACCGCGCGATCGCGCCCGCCCGCAGGTAGTCCCCGTAGGAGAAGCCGCCCGGCAGCACTACGACGTCAGCGCCCTCGAGATCGGTCGAGCGGTGCCAGACGTACGTCGCGTCGTGGCCAGCGTCGCGCGCGGCGTGCCATGCGTCGGCGTCGCAGTTGGAGCCGGGGAAGCGGACGACCGCGACCTTCACGCCGCGGGCTCCACCCCGTCGAGGGCGAAGTCCTCGGTCACCGGGTTGGCGAGCAGTCGCTCGCACATCCGGCGCGCCGCCTCGCGCGCCTCGGCCTCCGTCCCGGCCTCCAGCGCGAGCTCGATGCTGCGGCCCACCCGTACCGCCCCCACGCCGCCGAAGCCCAGCGACGCCAGGGCGTGCTCCACCGCCTGGCCCTGCGGGTCGAGGATGCCGACCCGCGGCGTGATCCGGATACGGACGCGGAAGCGCATCACGGTTCCTCTCGGCGCGCGCCGCCGCGGCGCCGCCCCCGCAGCGGGAGCGGGAAGGTCCGGCGCGGCTCCCGGCCGTGCTCCTCGCGGAGGACCTCGGGATCCTCCTCGTCGCGCAACGGGTCGCGCTCCGGCGGCCGCTCGAGGAATCCGACCAGCACCGCCTTGAGCAGCCCCCACGCGATGAACAGCGCCGCGAAGGGGAAGAAGAAGTACGCCGGGAAGTTGATGGCGGCGAAGACGATGAACAGGAGGAGCGCGAGCGCGCCGCGCTGGCTCCAGGTGCGGATGCCGATCCGGGGCACCGCGGGATACGGCACGTGGCTCACCATCAGGAGCGAGAGGAACACCATCAGCATCGCGAGGAGCAGCGGCCACGGCAGTCCGGCCAGGTGCTCCTGGAAGAACGGCGTCCCCGCGAACGGGACGAAGGTCGCCAGCGTACCGCCCGCCGAGGGCGAGGGGAGACCGAAGAACTGGGACTTCGCGTGCCCGGCCTGCTCGACGTTGAACCGCGCCAGCCGCGTCGCCGTGGCCCACACGTAGGCGAAGCACAGCAGCCACGCCCACTCGCCGCGGTTGAACTGGTAGAAGTACATCAGGAGCGCGGGGGCGACGCCGAAGGAGATGACGTCGACGAGCGAGTCCAGTTCGGCGCCGAAGGCGGTGTCGGTGCGCGTCATCCGCGCGACGCGGCCGTCCAGCAGGTCCATCACGCCCGCGATGACGATGAACCAGGCCGCGCGCTCGAGCTCGCCGCGGGTCGCCTCGATGATGGACCAGAGTCCGAAGAACAGGCTGCCGGAGGTGAAGGCGCCGGGCACGATGACGATCGCGCGCCTGACGCCCGTCCGACCGTGGGGAGCCGTCACGAGGGATACTCCGCTATGATCGTCTGGCCGGCGCGCACGTGCTCGCCCACGCTCACGCGCACCCGCGCCGCCGGCGCGAAGAAGAGGTCCACCCGGGAACCGAACCGGATCATCCCGAACCGCTCGCCCTGCACCGCGGTATCGCCGGGCGCCACGTCGGTCACGATGCGCCGCGCGATGAGGCCCGCGATCTGCCGCACCAGCAGCGGGCCCCGCGGCCCGCGGATCCCGACCGAGGCCTGCTCGTTCACCAGCGACGCCTTGTCGAGGCTGGCGGCGAAGAACTCGCCCGGGTTGTAGTGGACGATGTCCACCTCTCCCGATACCGGGAAGCGGTTCACGTGGACGTTCACGACGTTCATGAAGATGGAGACGCGCGTCGCCCGCTGGAGGAGAAGATACATCGGCTCATCGACCTCGGCGACGGAGATGACGCGGCCATCGGCGGGCGCGATGACGAGCTGGTCGCCGCGCGGGCCGCGGCGCTCCGGGTCGCGGAAGAACACCACGACCCAGATCGTAAGCAGCGCCGCCCCGCAGGGCAGGACCAGCGACCACCCGGGCCACGCCCTCCAGACCACGGCCAGGGCCGCCGTCAGCGCGACGCCGATCCAGATGAAGGGCCATCCTTCGGGGGCGATGCGCATCAGCGGACCTCCAGTGGCCTGCCGGCGAGCAGGCGGTACGCGTCCCGGTAGCGGTCGCTCGTGGCGCGGACCACCTCGGCCGGGAGCGCGGGCCCGGGGGCCTCGCCGTCCCACCGCCCGGCCTGCCGCAGGCCGTCGAGGTAATCGCGCACCGGCTGCTTGTCGAAGCTCGGCTGCGATCGGCCGGGCTCGTAGCGGTCGGCGGGCCAGAAGCGCGACGAGTCGGGCGTCAGCACCTCGTCGATGAGGAGCACCGTGCCGTCGGCCGCCGTGCCGAACTCGAACTTCGTGTCGGCGATGATGATCCCGTGTCCCGCCGCGTGCGCGCGGGCTTCCTCGTAGATGCGGAGTGAGCGGTCGCGAAGGGACTGGGCGAGCGCGCCGAGGGCGCGCTCCACCTGCGCGAACGTGACGTTCTCGTCGTGGCCCGTCTCGGCCTTGGTGGCCGGGGAGAAGACGGGCGGATCGAGACGGTCGGACTCGCGCAGCCCCTGGGGCAGCGGCTCGCCCGCCAGCGTGCCGGATGCCCGGTACTCCTTCCATGCCGACCCGGACACGTAGCCGCGCACGACGCACTCGAACGGCACCGGCACGGTTTGCCGGCAGAGCGTCGCCCGGCCGGCGATGGTGGCCCGGTGCGGCGCCAGCGCGGGCACCTGCCGCACGATCTCGTCGGCGTCCGCGGTGAGGCAGTGATGCGGGCTCGCCGCGGCGAGCCGGCAGAACCAGTACGCGCTCAGCTGGGTGAGCACCGCGCCCTTGTCCGGGACGGGCTCGTCCAGAACGACGTCGAAGGCGCTCAGTCGGTCGCTGGCCACCAGGAGGAGCCGCTCCTCGTCCACCCGGTAGACCTCGCGGACCTTGCCACGCCGGACGAGCGGGAGGGGGAGAGCGCTCTCTCTCAGGGTCGTCATACGCGTACCTCGCTGGGCGGGGCGTCGCCGAGCTGGTCGAGCAGGGTCCGCGCGACGTCGCGGAGGAACTCGTCGACCTGCTCGGGAGCGCGGCCGCAGTAGTGCAGGGGGTCCAGGTCGCCGGCCACCCCCGCCACGTCCGCGGAGCGGAACGCCGGGTCGCCCGCCAGCCGCTGCAGCAAATCGTTCGCGGCGCCGTCCTCGGCGATGGCCCGCGCCACGTCGAGGCTGTGGCGCCGGATCACCTCGTGCAGCGCCTGCCGATCGCCCCCCGCCGCCACGCCGAGCATCAGGCAGCGCTCGGTCGCCATGAAGGGCAGCTCCCGCAGCACGTGCTGGCGGACGACGCGCTCGCGGACCTCGAGCCCCCGCGCGACGTTCTCCGCGAGGATGAGGATCGCGTCGGTCGCGAGGAACGCCTCGGGAAGGACGATGCGCCGGTTGGCGCTGTCGTCGAGCGTCCGCTCGAACCACTGCTGGGCCGCCGTCTCGCTGGCGTTCGCGGGCAGGTGCATCACGTACCGCGCCAGCGACGCGATGCGCTCGCTGCGCATCGGATTCCGCTTGTACGCCATCGCCGAGGAACCGATCTGCTCGGCCTCGAACGGCTCGAGGACCTCGCCCTCGTGCTGCAGCAGCCGCACGTCGGCCGCCATCTTGGCGGCGGACTGCGCCACGGACGCGAGGGCGTTGAGGAGCAGCGTGTCCGTCTTGCGGGGGTAGGTCTGCCCGCTGACCGGCACGACCTCCGCGAACCCCATCTTGTTCGCGATGCGCTGGTCGAGCTCCCGGACCTTGGCGTGGTCGCCGTGGAACAGCTCCAGGAACGACGCCTGCGTGCCGGTTGTGCCCTTGCACCCGAGCAGCGCCAGGCCGCCGATGCGGTGCTGGATCTCGCGCGCGTCCAGGACGAAGTCCTGCATCCAGAGCGTGCAGCGCTTGCCGACCGTCGTGAGCTGCGCCGGCTGCAGGTGCGTGTACGCCAGGGTCGGCAGGTTGCGGTACCGCTCGGCGAGGGGCGCGAGCGCCCGCAGGACGGCGCCGAGGCGCAGCAGGACGAGGCGCAGGCCCTCGCGGGCGACGATGAGGTCGGCGTTGTCCGTGACGTACGCGGATGTCGCGCCGAGGTGGATGTAGGGGCGGGCGGAAGGGGCCGCGTCGCCGAGAGCGTGCACGTGCGCCACCACGTCGTGTCGGAAGCGCGCCTCGTACGCGGCCGCCTTCTCGAAATCGACGGAGTCGGCCGCCGCGCGCAACTCGGCGATCGCGCCCTCGGGAATGGGGACGCCGAGTTCGCGCTCGGCCTCGGCCAGCGCGATCCACAGGCGCCGCCACAGCCCGATGCGCGTCTGCGCGCCGAACAGCTCCTGCATCTCGCGCGACGCGTAGCGCGTGCCGAGCGGCGACGTGTAGCGCGTCGTGTCGCTCACGGCGTCCCCCACATGTCCGCGTAGATCAGCTGGTCGCCGCGCGCGAAGTAGAACCGCATTGCCGCCCGTCCGCCCAGGTACTGGATGATCTGCTGCACCTGCTCGGCCTGCGCGACCGGGTAGTTGTTGATCTGCACGATGACGTCGCCCGACTGCAGGCCGAGCGTGCGCTGCCAGCCGGGGCCCGCCGCGACGACCAGCGCGCCGCGCGACGTCGCGAGGCCGCGCTCCGCCTGGATGTTCGGCGTCACGGTGATCAGCTCGAGGTCGCGGAGGTTCACGCGCTCCGCGCTTGCCGAGGGGAGATCGGTGGCCGTCAGGCTCACGTCGCCGTTGCCTCCGGTGCGCTGGAGCACGAGCCGGAGCCGGTCGCCCGGCGCGAGGTCCACCAGCGCCTTCTCCCACCCGAGGAAGTTGCGCAACAGCTGGCCGTTGACTTGCTCGATGACGTCGCCCTGCTTGAGGCCCGCCGCGGCGCCCGGCCCGCCCGGCGCGACCCGGCGCACCAGCACTCCCGGCTGGCGGCGCCACTCGGACGACTGCGCCTGCGGCTCGGCTATCTCGACGCCCACCCAGCCGCGCCGCACCCTCCCGTGCTCGCGCAGCTCCCGCGCGACCCGCATCGCCCGCTCGATCGGGATCGCGAAGCCGAGTCCCACGCTCCCGCCCGTCTGCGTCAGGATGAAGGCGTTGACCCCCACCACCTCGCCGTCGGCGTTGACCAGCGGCCCGCCCGAGTTGCCAGGGTTGATCGCGGCGTCGGTCTGGATCATGTCCACGTACAGGCCGGTCTGGTTCTCGTTCGGCAGGATGTCCCGCCCCAGCGCCGACACCACGCCGGCGGTCACCGACGGCTCGCTGTTGCCGAGCAGGTACCCGTAGGGGTTGCCGATCGCGATCAGCCAGTCGCCGATCTGGAGCGCGCGGCTGCGGCCGATCGGCGCCACGGGGAGCCCGGTCACGTCGATCTTGAGCACCGCGATGTCCGTCTGATCGTCCTCGCCGAGGAGGCGGGCGGGGAAGTCGCGGCCGTCGCGCAGCGTCACGACGATCTGCTCGGCGCCGCTGGTCACGTGCTGGTTGCTGATGATGAGCCCGTCGGCGCTGACGATGAAGCCGGTGCCGAGCCCTTCGACGCGCCGCTCGAAGCCGCGCGGGATCATCATCTGCTCGAACGGGTCGCGCGGCATCTGCCGTTCGCGGCGGACGACGTTCACGCTCACCACGGCGGGTGCGACCCGCGCCGCGGCGGCGCCGATGGCCGAGCGGCGGGTCTGCCGGATGGGGTCGGGCCGCTGCTGCGCCTCGGCCGCGGTGCCGAGGAGCGCCAGGGCGAGGGCCGCGGCGGTCGCGTGGATCGTCAGGGTGTTGTCTCCGGGGCGGGATGGTGGCCGATGCGGCTCCAGTCGTTCAGGAACTGGTCGACGCCGCGGTCGGTGAGCGGATGCAGGAGCAGCTGCCGGAGCACCGCCGCCGGCATCGTGCCGATGTCGGCCCCGGCGAGCGCCGCGCGCAGCGCGTGGGTCGGGTGCCGCAGCGAGGCCGCGAGGACTTCCGTCTCGATCTCGTAGTTCCGGAAGATGGTGCGGATCTGCCGCACGACCTCCGTCCCGTCCTGCCCGATGTCGTCCAGCCGCCCGACGTAGAGGACCACGCACGACGCGCCCGCCCGGGCGGCGAGCAGCGCCTGCATCGCCGAGAAGACGAGGGAGACGTTCACGACGACCCCGTCGGCCACCAGGCGCCGGACCGCCGCCAGCCCCTCCTCGATCATCGGCACCGTCACCACGATGTTGTCGGCGATGCGCGCCAGGTCCTTCCCCTCGCGGTACATCCCGTCGGCGTCCACGGAGACCACTTCGGCGGAGACGGGGCCGTTCACGGCGGCGCAGATCTCCGCGAGGACCGCGCCGGGGTGGCGGGCACCGGTGGCGTGGCTGAGCAGCGTGGGGTCGGTCGTGACGCCGTCGATCAGCCCAGCCTTGGCGGCCCAGTGGACCTCGGCGACATCGGCGGTATCGAGGAAGATCTTCACAGGTAGTCCTCGTAGACGTGAGCTGGGTAGCGCACGGCCACGAGGAACAGGCCATGCGGCGGCGCCGGAGGCGACGCGAGTCGGTTGTCCTCCGCGGCCAGCAGCCGGGCGATATCGGCGGACGGCCGACGGCCGCGTGCGATATCGGTCATCGTCCCCACCAGAAAGCGCACCATCCGGTGCAGGAAGCGGTCGGCAGTGATCCAGAACTCGAGGCCGGGGGCATCCTCGCGCGCCTGCCACACCGCCTCCCTCACCCGGCACCGCCAGTGCACCCGCGCCGGGCCCACGGCCGAGAGGGCGCGGAAGCTGTGCGTGCCGGCCACCGCGGCCGCCGCCTGCTGCATCGCCAGGACATCGAGCGGGCCCGGCACGGCCCACTCCAGGCGCCGGCGGAACGGTGCGCGCGCGCCCGCGTCGGTCCCGATGCGGTAGCAGTAGGTGCGCTCGAGCGCGTCGCGGCGCGGGTTGAACCCCGGTGCCATTCGGCGGGCCTCCGCCACCCAGACATCGGCGGGAAGCACGGCATTCAGTGCGCGCACGAGGGCGTCGGTCCGCCACCGTTCGCTCACCGGAGCCGAGGCGACCTGGCCGAGCGCGTGCACGCCCGAATCGGTCCGGCCGGCGCCGACGACGGGGATGCGCCGGCCGAACAGCCTGGCGAGCGCCGCCTCCAACTCCCCCTGCACGGTGCGCACGTCCGGCTGCAGCTGCCACCCTGCGAACGCCCCGCCGTCGTACTGCAGCAGGAGAAGCACGGGCCGCACCGCCATGGGCGCGTAACCTAGCCGTGGCGCAGGGGCTTTTCAAGCGACGCAAGTGCTTGCGGGGATTGACGAAAAGCGGCCCCGCGCATGCCCGCGCTGGGCCACGGCGGACGGCCGCCGCAGGGTGCGCGGTGAGGGCTCAGTAGCGGCGGATGACCCCGACCACGACCCCTTGAATGGTGAGGTCGTTCTCGTGCACGTACAGGGGTTCGAGCGCCGCGTTCGCGGGCTGGAGCCGCACCCAGCCGTCCTTCTCGCGGTAGAGTTTCTTGACGGTGGCGTGCGTGTTCTGGAGGAGCGCGATGACCGTCTCGCCGTTGCGGGCGCTGCCGCGGCCGTGAACCACCACGTAGTCGCCGCTGCGGATCTGCTCGTCGATCATCGAGTCGCCGCGCACGCGCAGGACGTAGTTGGGCCCCGTGGTGGGCAGCATCGCCTCGGGCACCGCGATCACGTCGCGGTCCTCGACCGCCTCGATCGGCTCGCCGGCGGCGACGGTGCCCAGGAGCGGCAGCTCCGCCACGCCGGGCTGGCGGGCGCGGGTCAGCACCTCGATTGAGCGGCTCTCGTTGAAGTTGCGCCGGATCACGCCCTTCTGCTCGAGGTTGGTGAGATGCTCGTGCACGGTCGCGAGGGACTTGAACCGCATCGCCGCGGCGATCTCCTCGAAGCTCGGCGCGTAGCCGTGGTCGCCGATGTACTCGGTGAGGTAGTCGAGGATCTCGCGCTGTCTCTTGGTGAGCGGCACCGTTCCCCCTCTCCTTGGCGCCCGAGGACGACGCCTGTCCGAAGAAACGCCGAAGATACGGTAACCGAACGGAATCCGAAGAGCAAGACCGTCGTTGCCCCGGGGGCGGGGGCGGGCGCTTCGACGGGGCCTTGCGCTATATTGCACTCGCTGTGCCCCGGACCCTGCGGGAACCTCCGCACTCGTGATGAGCGTGGGGCACGTGCCGGTCCGCCATCGTCGTGAGGGATCATCGGCTTGACGGAGAGCGTCGTCGCAGCGGAGACCGACCTAGCCCCGACGGTCGTGGAGGACCTCCTCCAGATCCTCGTGAAGGCGTTGCGCGCGCACCAGCTCTACCTCCCGAACAACCCCGTGTACCAGAAGTCGATCGAGAACCTCCGCGCCGCTTTCGCGCCGGTCTGGGCCAAGACGCAGGAGCTGAATCTCGACGTCTACGAAGCCGATCTCCGCTGGGCCGGGCAGGTGGTCTACAGCCAGCCGAGCCGGAACGAGAGCATCGCCTGGATCTTCTTCAAGGACGGGGTGCGCTCCGTTTCCCTGCTCCCGGGCGTCGAGGAGGAGGAGATCATCGGCCTCCTGGACGTGCTCCACCGCGCCCGCACGCTGCAGGCGGAGGACAGCGACGATCTGCTGACGCTGCTCTGGGAGAAGGACTTCCAGCTGGTCCGCCACCGGTTCCAGGACCTGGTGACCGACTCCGGCGGTCCCGACCTGCCGTCGCAGGCCGAGGTGGAGCCGGTGGAGCCGGGCGCGCGGTCCGTGCGCGAGACGATGGAGGAGGAGGCGCCTCCGGCCGCGCGCTCCGGCATCGTGCGCGCGGAGGACTTCGACACCACCCTCTACTTCCTTGACGAGAAGGAGGTCGGGTTCCTAAGGGCCGAGGTGGAACGGGAGTACGCGCAGGACCTGCGGCGCAACGTCCTGTCGATGGTCATCGACATGCTCGAGCTCCAGGTGTACCCCACGGTGCGCGCGGAGCTCGTCTCGATCATCGAGAGCTTCCTGCCCTACCTCCTCGGCGCCGGCGATTTCTCGTCGGTGGCGTTCATCCTCCGCGAGTGCAAGGTCGTGCTCGAGCGGGCCCGCGAGCTACTGCCCGAGCACCGCAAGGCGCTCGAGGACCTGCCGGCGCGGCTGTCGCAGGAGGAGACGCTCTCCCAGCTCCTGCAGTCGCTCGACGAAGCGCACGCGCACCCCCAGCCGGAGGATCTGGCAGAGTTGTTCGGAGAGCTCCGCGGCGAGGCGCTGCCGACGCTGTTCGCGTGGCTGCCGCGCCTCACGAACGCCCGGGTGCGCGACGTGCTGGAGGTGGCGGTGCGGTCCCTCGCCACGGCGCACGTGAACCGCGTCGTGGAGGCCATCGGCGGGCAGGATCCGGTGATGGTGGGGGAGGCGATCGCGCTGACGGGGAAGCTGAAGCTGCAGCAGGCGGTGCCGGCGCTGGTGAGCACCTTGGCCCACGCCGAGCGCGGCGTCCGCCAGGCCGCGGTCCAGGCGCTGTCCGAGATCGGCTCGCCCGGGGCGCTCCAGGGGCTCGAGCGCGCGCTCGAGGACCCGGAGCGCGAGGTGCGGCTGACGACGGTGCGCATCCTCGCGCAGCGACGCCACCGCGGCGCCCTCTCCCGGATCACGCTCCTCGTGCAGGGCAAGTCGGTCCGTGACGCCGACCTGACCGAGAAGATGGCCTTCTTCGAGGCCTACGGCGCGATGGTCGGCGAGCAGGGAGTGGAGGTGCTCGGCGGGATGCTGAACAGCGGCGGGTTCCTCAAGAAGAAGGAGGACCCGGAGACGCGGGCCTGTGCCGCGATGGCGCTGGGCCGCATCGGATCGGCGAACGCGATCGCCGCGCTCAATCGCGCGGCGGACGCCAAGGAGGCCATCGTGCGCAATGCCGTGAACCGCGCCCTGCGCGTGGGCACGGGGCCGGGGGCCTGACGTGAGCGGCCCGGGGCACCGCATGTCCGTGGTGGAAGCCGTCCAGACGACCGACTCGTACATCCGGACCGCGGGCCGCGACTTCCTCGTGACCTTCTACACGGCGCTGCGCTCGCTGAAGCTCTACCCGCTGGAGAACGCGCAGGTGCAGAAGTCGCTCGACGACCTCTGCAACACCGCGCAGTTCATCCTCGACCGCGAGCATGAGATCGAGCTGCGGGTCACGGGGGAGTTCCTGTTCGTGAACTCCACCCGCCTGCGCCTCGACCTCGAGAACTACGCCTCGTTCTCGCACGTCCTGGGCGTCCTGCGGGGTGCGGGCGTCGGACTCATGCGGGCGGAGCAGGGCTCCGACCGGCGGGAGTGGACGACGGCGCTGTCGCTGCTCCTCGGCACGGCGGCCCGCGAGGGTGAGGGCAGCCGGTTGCTGGAACTGCAGCTGAAGCTCCACGACGCGGGCGTGGCCCACATCATCGTGGAGCCCGCGCTCGAGTCCGACCTCGCAGAGGACGAGCAGGAGCAGAGGAAGGAACAGGCCAAGCGCACCTACCAGCGATCCGTCTCTGTCACGAAGGAGGTCATCAACTCGGTGCGGATGGGCCGCACCGCGAGCGTCAAGAAGGTGAAGCGCGCCGTGCAGGCCATCGTGGACCAGGTACTGGCCGACGAGTCGTCGCTGGTCGGGCTCTCGACCCTGCGCGACTACGACGACTACACCTTCACCCACTCGGTCAACGTGTGCATCTTCTCGATCGCGCTGGGGAAGAAGCTTGGGCTCACGAAGCTGCAGCTGTACGACCTCGGGATGGCCGCGCTCTTCCACGACGTGGGGAAGGCCCGCGTGCCGCTCGAGGTGCTCAACAAGGAGGGCAGCCTCACCGAAGAGGACTGGCGCGTGATGCAGGCGCACCCGTGGCTCGGCGTGCTGACCCTGTTCGGCCTCCGCGGCTACGGGGAAGTGCCGTACCGATCGATGATCACCGCGTACGAACACCACATGAAGCGGGATCTCACCGGCTACCCGAAGTCGCTGCGGCCGCGCACGCCGTCCATCTTCTCGCGCGTCATCGCCGTGGCGGACGGCTTCGACGCGGCCACCTCGCGCCGCGTCTACAACACCAACCCGCTGCAGCCGGACAGCGTCCTCCACGAGATGCTCAACAACCCGCGCCGCGGGCTGGACCCCGTCGTCGTGAAGGCGTTCATCAACCTGCTGGGGATCTATCCGGCTGGGACGATGGTGATCCTCGACACCTACGAACTCGCCGTCGTGACGGCTGCGAACCCCGACCTGAGTGAGGTGCACCGGCCGATGGTGCGGATCATCTCCGACCAGGGCGGCAGCATCACCTATCCGGGCTTCCTCGCCAACCTCGCCGACAAGGACGGGGCGGGGACCTCGCTGCGCACCATCATCAAGGTCACGGACCCCGACAAGTACGGGGTCCGCGTTTCCGACTACTTCCTCTAGCCGAGCAGGCCCCGCAGCAGGACGCCCAGGTTGGCGGGCCGCTCCGCCAGGCGCCGCACGTACCACCCGGCCGGCTAGCGGGCGGCGCCGACCTTCTGCGCCGCGACGGCCTCCCGGATCACGTCGCCCAAGCGCCGGATGCCCTCCTGGATCGCGGCGACGCCGGCACAGGAGAAGTTGAGCCGCATCGCGTTGTGGCCGCCGGCCTCGCCCGGATAGAACGCCAGCCCCGGGACATAGGCCACCTTTTTCTCGATGGCCTGCGGCAGCAGCTCCGCCGTGCGCAACGGCTCCGGGACGGTCGCCCAGAGGAACAACCCTCCCTTCGGCCGCGTCCACGCGCACCCGTCCGGCCAGTGCTCGCCCAGCGCCGCCAGCATCGCGTCACGCCGCTCGTGGTAGGTGCTGCGGATCTTGCTCACGTGGCCGGGGAGCAGCCCGCGCAGGCAGACATCCGCCACCACGGCCTGCGCGAAGGTACCGGTGTGCAGGTCCGAGCCCTGCTTCGCCTGCACGAACCTCCGGATGATCGGCTTCGGCGCCGTCACCCAGCCGATGCGGAACCCCGGGGCGAGGGTCTTGGAGAAGGTGCTGAGGTAGATCGTGCGCTCCGGTGCGAGCCGGTACAGCGGCGTGATCTCCTCGCCCTCGAACCGCAGCTCGCCGTAGGGATCGTCCTCCACCAGGATGAGGTCGTGCTGCCGCGCGATCTCCACCAGCCGCAGCCGCCGTTCCAGCGGGATCGAGACCCCCGCCGGGTTGTGGAAGTTCGGCAGCACGTAGAGCAGCCGCGGCTTGCTGGCCTTCGCCAGGAGCGCGGGGATCCGGTCCACCAGGATGCCGTCGTCGTCCTGCGGTACGGTGACGTAGCACGCCTCGTACACGCTCCACGCCTGCAGCGCCCCGAGGTACGTCGGTTCGCTCGTCATCACGTAGCTGCCCGGCTCCACGAACAGCTTGCCGATGAGGTCCAGCGCCTGCTGGGACCCGTTCGTGATGAGGATGTTGTCGGTCTCGATGTGGATGTCCGGGCGGCTCATCGTGTCCGCCAGCCACTGGCGGAGCGGGAAGTGGCCTTCGGTGGTGCTGTACTGCAGGACGTGCGCCGCGTCGGTGGCGAGGATGTGGCGGCAGGCCTCCTCGATCTCGCGGACCGGGAACAGCTCCGCCGCGGGGAGGCCTCCGGCGAAGGAGATGAGGTCGGGCTGAGCGGCGAGCTTGAGGAGTTCGCGGATGATGGAGCTCTTCATGCCGGCGGTCCGGCTCGCCAGCTTGGACTCCCAGTCGACGGGCTCGACCGCCGTCCGCTCGTCTCGGTGGTGCACCATGGCCTCCTTGAGGTCCGGGGCGCGCCGCCGCTCCGACGCGGCCGCGCGATCCTGAGATTCGTCCGCTGCGCGAACGCAGCAAACCCCGTTCCACCTACGCACGAGGTCGCCCGCGCGTCAAGCGGAAGTGCTCTTGTCGCGTTTTGACCCTCACGGAGGATCCGTGCGAGTGCGGAGTGCCCGCGGGACGCCCCCCGATCGAATTGCCAACGGGCGCGCCGGTGCGTAGCGTTCCGCCCGTGAACAGCGACGCCATTTCCCTGCGCGGGATGCGGTTCCACACCCTCGTCGGCCTGCTGCCGCACGAGGAGAAGTTCCCCCAGCCTCTCGAGCTCGACGTCACCGCCTACCTGTCCCTCCGGCAGGTGGGCGAGAGCGATTCGGCCCGGATGCTCCTCGACTACCGGAAGCTCTATCAGCTGGTCGCCGACACCGTCGGCACCAGCCACCACACGCTTCTCGAGGCGCTGTGCGAACGCATCGCGGGCGCCGTGCTCACGCTCGATGGAGTGGAGCGTGCGCGCGTGGCGGCCCGCAAGCCGCACGCCCCCATTTCCGGGCCGCTGGACTACGTCGAGGTCGTGATCGAACGCGCGCGGTGAGCGCCGCCCGCGCCGCCATCGCCCTCGGCTCGAACCTCGGCGACCGCGCTCCGACTCTCGCCCGTGCCCGGGACGCGATCGGCAGCCTCCCGGGCACGCGCCTCCTCGGCGCCTCGCCGGTGGTGGAGACCGAGCCGCTCGGCCCCGTGCCGCAGGGACCCTATCTCAACCAGATGCTGCTCATCGAGACGGCGCTCGAGCCGCGCGCACTGCTCGACGCGCTGCTCGCCATCGAGCAGGCGGAAGGCCGCCTCCGCACCGAGCGCTGGGGACCACGGACCCTCGACTGCGACATCGTGCTGTTCGAGGGACGGCGCAGCGCGGAGCCCGGGCTCACGGTCCCGCATCCCGAGTTGCCCCGCCGTGACTTCTGGCGGCGCGGGCTCGCGGCGCTCGGCATCGCGCCCGACGGGGGCGGCTGGTGATTGCCAGCCGGGGAGCGCGCGGGTAGGGTTCGGCGCAAGGCGCCCACACTCCATGTCCACTCCCCAGGCCGGTCCCCCGGTCACGACCCTCGACTTCCTCGCCTGGAAACAGGCCGGGAGGAAGATCGTGTGTGTCACCGCCTACGATGCGCTCTTCGGCCGCCTCGTGGACGAGGCCGGCGTGGACTGCGTCCTCGTCGGCGACTCCGTGAACCAGGTGCTCGCCGGCGAGCCCTCGACGCTCTCGGCCACGATGGACCAGATGGTCTACCACGGCCGCGCCGTCCGCCGCGGCGTGCACCGCGCGCTGCTGGTCGTGGACATGCCGTTCCTGTCCTTCCAGGTGAGCCGGGAAGACGCCCTCCGGAACTGCGGCCGCGTGATGAAGGAGACGCTCGCGCAGGCGGTGAAGCTCGAGGGCGGCTCCGGGATGGCCGAGACGGTCCGCGCCCTCGTGGACATCGGCGTGCCCGTGATGGGGCACGTCGGCTTCGCGCCGCAGTCGGTGCACGCGCTGGGCGGCTACCGCGTGCAGGGCCGGGACGTGGAGGCCGCGGCGCGGCTCGAGGCCGATGCGCAGGCGCTCGAAGCCGCCGGCTGTTTCGCCGTCGTGCTGGAGCTGGTGCCGGCGCCGCTCGCCGCGCGGATCTCCGCCGCCCTGGCCATCCCCACGATCGGCATCGGCGCGGGGCCGGGATGCGACGGACAGGTCCTCGTGCTTCCCGACCTCCTCGGCCTCAACGACCGCTTCGCGCCGAAGTTCCTCAAGCGCTACGCGAACCTGGCGGACGACGTCCGGCGGGCGGTCGGCTCGTTCGCGGACGAGGTCCGCCGCGGCGCGTATCCGGACGACGCCCACTCCTTCTGACGCCGCCATGGCCCCGATGCGCGTGATCGAAGGCCTGGCCGAGATGCGCGGCGCATGCGCCGAGGCCCGGCGCGGCGGCGCGCGGCTCGGCTTCGTCCCGACGATGGGTTCCCTGCACGCGGGCCATCTGCGCCTGGTGGACGTGGCGCGGGAACGGGCCACGCGCGTCGCGCTGAGCATCTTCGTGAACCCGCTGCAGTTCGGTCCGGCGGAGGACTTCGCCCGCTATCCGCGGGATGCCGCGCGCGACCGCGCGCTGGCCGGCTCGGCCGGGGTGGACCTGCTGTGGATGCCCGCGCGCGAGGCGGTGTATCCCGAGGAGCCGCGCATCACCGTGGCGCCGGGCCCGATGGCCCTGGAACTCGAAGGCGCCACGCGACCGGGGCACTTCGCCGGCGTGCTCACGGTGGTGCTGAAGCTGTTCGCCATCGTGCAGCCCGACGTGGCGGTGTTCGGGCGGAAGGACGTGCAGCAGGCCGCGCTGGTGCGGCGGATGGTGGCCGACTTCGACCTGCCGGTCGAGGTCGTCGTCGCACCGACGGTACGCGAGCACGACGGCCTCGCCCTCTCTTCGCGCAACGCCTACCTCGACGCGGAAGGGCGCGGGCGGGCCGTGCTCCTCTCGCTCGCCCTCGCCGCGGGAGTGGAACGATTCCGCCACGGCGAGCGCCGTGGCGCCGCCGTCGCGGCGGCGGCGCGCGCCGTGCTGGACGCCGAGCCGGCGATCGCCGTGGACTACGTGGCGTGCGTGGAACCCGGGACCTTCACGCCCGCGGATCGGGCGACCGAGGCCTGTGTGCTGGCCGTCGCCGCGCGCGTCGGCGCCACGCGGCTCATCGACAACGTCGTGCTCGGAGATGGGCTCGAGGCGGATGTCCGACTCCCCGGCTGATCCGCTGCCGGACCTGCCGCGCTGGGGCGTGGTGACGCCACGGCGCGTGCAGCATATCGCGGGGGTCGTCGGGTTGCTGGAGCGGTGGGCCGTGGAGCGGGGCATCGCTCCGGGCGAAGCGGCACGCTGGCGCCGTGCCGCGCTGCTCCACGACGCACTCCGCGACGCTCCGGACGATGTGCTCGCGCGGTACGGTCCGGCGCCGGCCGGGTGGCCGCACGCCATCTGGCATGGGCCGGCGGCCGCCGCCGCCGCGGAGCGGGACGGAGAGCGGGACGCCGGCGTCCTGGCCGCTGTGCGCTATCACTCGCTCGGCTTCGCCGGCTGGGACGATGCGGGGAAGGCCCTGTTCCTCGCCGATGCGCTCGAGGCCGGCCGCACGCACGAGCGCGCGGCGCTGGACCGGCTCGCCGCACGCGCGGCGCGCGAGCCCGACGCGGTGCTGCGGGACGTCGCCGCGATCAAGCTGCGCTGGCTGGTGCACATCCGCAGGCCCATCGTGAGGGAAACGTGGGAGTTCTGGAACCGCCTCGTCGCGGACGCGTCGTCGTCCTCGCGCTGATCGCCCTCGGCCTCGTGCTGGCCGTGTTCGCCACGTGGTTCCGCATCCACGAGCGCCCCGTGGCCGTGCGGCCGCGGGACCGGCCCATCCCCGGCGAGGGCGATCGCGTGGTCGTCGAAGTGCTCAATGCCACGAACGTGCTCGGGCTGGCGCGGGCGGCGACGCACCGGCTGCGGGACGCTGGGATCGACGTGGTCGCGGTCGGCTCGGACACCGGCGCGGTGCTCGATTCGACGCAAATCCTGGTGCGGCGGGGCCCTCGGGAACCGGGGGAACGCGTCGCGAACGCGCTAGGAGTGGGGCGTCCCCGGGTGCTGCCGGACCCGTCTCGGCTCGTGGACGTGACCGTGCGGCTCGGCCGGGACTTCCTCGCGCGAGGGGCGGCCCCCGCGGGCGATCCGTAGCTGGCCGCAGGCGGCGTCGATGTCGAGACCGCGGCTGCGGCGGAGCACCGCCTCGATGCCGCGGGCCCTGAGGTCGGCGCTGAACGCGCGCATCCGAGAGGCGGCCGAGGGCTGCAGCTTGCTCCCGCCGCCGGGATGCAGCGGCACCAGGTTCACCATCGCCCCCGCCTCCCTCGCCAGCTTCGCCAGCGCAGCCACGTCCTCGTCCCGGTCGTTCACGTCCGCGATCAGCACGTACTCGAAGGTCACGCGCCGCTTGAAGGAGCGGATCGCCGCCATCACGTCGCGGATCGGGTGCTTCTTCTCGATCGGCATGATGGCGCGTCGCGTGAGCGAGGTCGGCGCGTGGAGCGAGATGGCGAGGCGGAACTGCTCGGGGCGCTTGGCCAGCTGGGCGAGGCCCGGCACGATGCCGACGGTGGACACGGTGATGTGCCGCGCGCCGATGCCGAGCGCGGCGGGGTCGCTGAGCAGCGTGAGCGCGGTCGCGACCGCGGGCCAGTTGAGCAGCGGCTCGCCCATCCCCATGAAGACGACATTGCTCGGCCGCACGGGATCGGAGGCGAGGAGCAGCTCGCGCACCTGGCCCGCGATCTCCCACGCTTCCAGGTTGCGCAGGAACCCCATGGCGCCGGTCGCGCAGAACGCGCACCGGAGGGGGCAGCCGGCCTGCGAGGAGATGCAGAGGGTGCGCCGCGCGCCCTCGGGGATGAGCACCGACTCCACCGCCTGTCCGTCGCTCAGGCGCCAGAGGTACTTCACCGTGCCGTCCGAGGACTCCTGCCGCACGTCCAGCGTCAGCGCTCCGAGAGGCCACTCGGCGTCCAGCCCCTCGCGCAGCGCCTTCGGGAGCTCCGTGGCGTCGGCCCAGCGCCGCACCGGACGCCGCCAGAGGCGCGGCACGAGCTGGCTCACTCGGTAGCGCGGCTCGCCGCGCGCGGTGAGCCACTCGCCGAGGACGCGCGCGGCGTCGGGCGGCGCGAAGGCGAGGATCTGCGTCACGGAATCGTCGCGGCGAGGCCGAACCGGTAGGTGGCCCCGAAACCGTTCACGCCGCCGTCGCGTCCCAGGTACACCCGGTAGTTGCCCGCGGTGACGGCAGCGCCGAAGCGGCTCCGCCAGACGGATGCGCCCGACACCGTCTCGCGCGCGGCTCCCGCGTCGATCTCGAAGGCGCTCGAGAACGCCAAGCCACCGGAGAGCAGGTGTGCCACGCCCTCGCCGTGCGCCAGGGTCGCGCCGTAGCGCAGTCGCACGACGACGGGCGTGCCCCAGAAGCCGAGGTCCCGGCTCCGGTATTCGCCGCCGAGCGAATAGGTCGCGCTCGACTCGCCCGTGCCGAAGGTCGGGTCGAAGAACCGCGTCGCCGCGCCGAGCCGTACACGGGGGCGCTCCCAGACCGCGCCGAAGTCCGCCGCCCACCGCGTCTCGGACCGGTCGTCGAGGCGGCCAGTGAGGGCCCGCACTGCGAGACCGACCGAGAGCGCGCGGCCCGCGATGCTGCGGGCTGCGCCGAGGGAGAGGACCTGGGCGAAGGCCGGGATGCTCCCCACGGCTTCGGGGCTGGTCTCGGTGCGGACCAGGTCGCCGAGCGAGAGGCGGCCGTAGACGGCGTTCACCGTCCAGCCGCTCCGGGTGCGGACGGCGGCCGTGGCGAGGGCGCCGGCCACGCCCGACTCGGCGGGCGCGTGGATCGTCTCCACGCCGAGCTTGAGGGCGTGTTCCCTCCCGGGGAGGACGGCCGCCGGCGTCCAGAGCGCGGCCGAACCGTCGGACGCGAGGGCGGGGGGCACGACGAGCGTGCCGGCCGCCACGCGCCAGAGGTCGGTGGTGAGGGCGCCTTGGGCGGCCAGGGGCCGCACGGGGGCAGCCAGCAGGAGGGCCGACGCAATGGCCAGGCCCAGGCTCGTCCGCATTGGCGAAGACTGGCGTTCCCCGCGGGGCCTGTCAAGCGCGCTTCGCTTGCCCAAGTCGGTGCAGGCCATTAACTTCGCTTGGTGATTCGGCCTGCTGATCCGCTGTGCTGCTGAGCCAGCTGCTGGCCCCCGATCGCGTCCGCGTCCCTCTCACTGCCCGCGACAAGTCCGGCATACTGCGCGAGCTGGCGACCCTCCTCGTCGCGACGTCGGGGGGCGACGAATCGGACGTGCTGCACTCCGTGCGCGAGCGGGAAGCGAGCCAGTCCACGGGGTTCGGCTACGAGGTGGCCATCCCGCACGGCCGGAGCCCGACGCTCCCGGCGCTCGCGGTGGTGGCCGGCGTGTCTCCGGTGGCCATCGAATACGGGGCGTTGGACGGGCAGCCGGTGCGGCTGTTCTTCCTCGTCGCGGGGCCGGAATCCGCGGCCGGCCAGCAGGTTCGGGCGCTGGCGCGGATCGCGCGCCTGGTGCGGCGGGACTCGGTCCGCGAGCGGCTGATCCGCGCCGCGACGCCGGCGGACTTCTGCCAGGTGGTGCGCGAGTGCGAGGAGCGGGTGGCGGGATGATGCTGGACGCGAAGCGGCGGGCGTGGGTGGTGGTGGGCCTGTGGGTGGCGATCCAGTTGGTGATCACGTCGCTGCCCGGGAAGGACGTGCCCATCAAGGCGGATCACCCGTGGGACTGGTTCATCCACGCGGGGATGTACGGAATGCTCGGTATCCTCCTCGTCCGCGCGGCGGCGGCCAGCGGCTGGTCCGGGCGAGGGCTCGGGTGGCTGTTCGTGGGCATCGGCCTGTACGCCGCGGCGGACGAAGTCCACCAGCTGTTCATCCCCGGGCGCAACGGGTCCGCGACCGACTGGGTGTTCGACACTCTGGGCGTTGCGGCGGGGATCCTCTTGGGGAGATGGATGATGTCTTCGGCGACGGTGGCGAAGTGGCTTCGCTAGGGCGGACAACGCTGCGCACGCACCGGTGCGGGGAGCTCCGGGCGGCGCACATCGGCGAGCGCGTGACCCTGGGCGGTTGGGTGCACCGTCGGCGCGATCTGGGCGGGCTGATCTTCCTGGACCTCAGGGACCGCGACGGCCTGGCGCAGGTCGCGTTCGGGCCGGACTCCGCTCCGCCGGAGGTGCTGCAAGCCGCGGGGAGCCTCACCCCGGAGACGGTCGTGCTGGTGGAGGGAGTCGTCACCCACCGGCCGGAAGGCCAGACGAACCCCGAGATGCCGACGGGGGAAGTTGAGGTGCGGGCGACGTCGCTCCGCGTGGTCGGACCCGCGGTGGTGCCGGCCATCCCGGTGGCACGCGGGAAGGGCGAACCGATGGCCAGCGAGGACCTGCGGCTCCGCTACCGGCACCTCGACCTGCGGCGCCCCGAGCTGTTCCGGAACCTCGAACTCCGGCACCGGCTCCTCCAGCGGGCGCGCGCGGAGCTGTCGGCGCGCGGCTTCCTCGAGATCGAGACGCCGATCCTCACCAAGCCGACGCCCGAAGGCGCGCGCGATTACCTCGTGCCCTCGCGCGTGCACCCCGGGGAGTTCTACGCGCTGCCGCAGTCGCCGCAGATCTACAAGCAGCTGCTGATGGTCGCGGGCTTCGATCGCTACTTCCAGCTCGCCCGCTGCTTCCGCGACGAGGACCTGCGCTCCGACCGCCAGCCCGAGTTCACGCAGATCGACATCGAAGCGTCGTTCGTCGGCCCGGAAGACATCTACGCGGTGACGGAGGAGGTGCTCGTGGCGCTCTGGGCCGAGGCCGGCGAGACGGTCACGGCCCCGTTCCCCCGGATGCCTTACCGCGAGGCGATGGCGAAGTACGGCGTGGACAAGCCCGACCTGCGCTTCGGCCTCGAGATCCGGGATCTCACCGCGGCGATCGGCGAGACGAGCGGCGACTTCCTGCGCGCCGCCGTGGGCCGCGGCGAGCGGGTCCGCGCTCTCGTGGTGCCCGGCGGCGCCCGGCTTTCCCGCAAGGACCTCGATGCGCTGACCGAGGACGCGAAGACGATGCGGGCCTCGGGGTTGCTCTGGGCCAAGCGGGGGCCGGACGCCGTGAGCGGGCCCGGCGGCAAGGCGCTCGGCGCCGCGGCCCTCGAGGCTCTGCAACTCGGCGAGGGCGACCTGATGCTCGCGGTGGCCGGCACCGATGCCGTCGCGCTGCCCGCGCTGGGCCGCGTGCGGCTCGCGACGATCGGGAAGCTCGCCTTGGCCCCGCGGACGAAACACGCCTTCGTGTGGATCGAGCAGTTCCCGCTGTTCGAGCGCGATCCCGACTCGGGCGCGTTGCTCCCGATGCACCACCCGTTCACCGCGCCGCACCCCGACGACGTGAGTCTGCTCGCGACGAAACCGGAGCGCGTACGGGCCCAGCACTACGATCCGGTCTACAACGGGAACGAGCTGGGCAGCGGCTCCATCCGCATCACCGACCCGGCCGTCCAGAACGCCATCTTCGCCCGGCTCGGGTTCACTCCGGAGGAGATCCAGCACCGCTTCGGCTTTCTGCTCGAAGGGCTCAAGGCGGGCGCCCCGCCGCACGGCGGCATCGCGCTCGGGTTCGACCGCATCGTGATGCTGCTGGCGGGCACCGACTCGCTGCGCGACGTGCTCGCCTTCCCGAAGACGGCGGCCGCACGGGCGCTCTTCGAGGGCGCGCCCACGACGGTGACGCAGGCGGACCTCGACGTGCTGCACCTCAAAGTGACGCCGTGACTTCGCCCGACGACGTCGTGCACCGCCTGAGCGTCGAAGGCGCGGACCTCCAGGTGCTCGCGGGCGTGAACGACGCGAACCTGCAGGAGTTGGCGCGGGGCGCCGGCATCCGCGTGTCGCTGCGGGGCGACCAGCTCGCCCTGGCGGGCCCCCTGGAGGCCGTGGAGCGCGGTGCGCCGGTGGCGCAGGGGATGGTGGACCTGGCGCGGATGGGAGAGACGCTCGCGCCGGACGACGTGCGCCGCCTGTTCGACGAGGCGGCCCGCGGCACGCTGGAGCCGACCCGGAACGGCGACCTCAAGATCGTCCTCACCGGGATCCGCCGGGTCGTCGGGCCGAAGACCTCCGGGCAGCGAGCCTACGTGCAGGCGATGTACGACACCGACATCGTCATCGGTATCGGCCCCGCGGGCACGGGCAAGACCTACCTCGCGGTGGCCGTGGCGGTGGACATGCTGCAGAAGAAGCGGGTCCGGCGGATCATCCTCGCCCGGCCCGCGGTCGAGGCCGGCGAGCGACTCGGCTTCCTGCCGGGCGACCTGCAGGCCAAGGTGGACCCCTACCTGCGGCCGCTCTACGACGCCCTCGAGGACATGATGCCGGCCGAGAAGATCCAGCGGGCGCTCGAATCCCGGACCATCGAGATCGCGCCCCTCGCCTACATGCGCGGCCGCACGCTGAACGACGCCTTCGTCATCCTCGACGAAGCGCAGAACACAACCGGGATGCAGATGAAGATGCTGCTCACCCGGCTCGGGCCGAGCTCGCGCGCCGTCATCACCGCCGACAAGACGCAGATCGACCTCGCCACGCGCGAGGAGTCCGGCATCGTGCAGGTGGAGCGCGTGCTCCCCGGCATCGACGGCATCGCCTTCTGCTACCTCGACGAGGCGGACGTCGTGCGGCACCACTTGGTGCGCGAGATCATCAGGGCCTACGCGGAGGACGCCTCCGGGTGAGCGCGGCGCCGCTGTCCCTGCGGGCGCACGCCGCCCGCGCCGCGCTGGCGCCGGCGGTGGCCCTCGTGGCGTTCCTCGCCTTCCCGCGGGCGTCGGGCAACCTGCCGCCGCGGCTCGCGGTGGGGAGCGTGACCGCGGAGGACATCATCGCCCCGCGCGGCTTCGTGGTGGCCAAGACCGAGGCGGAGCGCTCGCGCGAGGCGGAGGACCTGGCGTCCACCGTGAAGGCGATCGTGCGGCCGAACCCCGGCGCGGCGGATTCCGCGACGGCCTTCGCGTCGCACTTCTTCGCCGCGCTCGACTCCGCCGCGGCCCTGGGCTCGCCGCTCGAGGCGGCGGCGCGGACGGCCGGTGTGGCGCTCGACTCCGGCGACCTCCGGCAACTGGAGAGCTCGCGCACCCGGGCGCGGATGCGGCGGGCGGTGGACGGGGCCCTGCGGCTCTCGGGAGCGGGCTTCCTCGCGCCGGGCATCGCGCCGACGGAACTCGGCCGCGAGTTGGTGATGCGAAGCGGCGGCGACGAGCGGATCGTCGCCGCGGAGAGCCTCGCCACCTTCAGCGACTTCCTGGAGCGGGCGGCGCGCCTGGAGCCGGCGGGCGCGACGACGGGGGAGGCACTGCTGTACGTCCGCCTGCTCGGCGCCTTCTACCAACCGACCATCGTGTTCGAGCGGGCCGAGACCGAGCAGCGCCGGGACGCGCTGCGGCGGTCGCTGGACACGGTCCTGGCCGTGATCCAGGCGGGCGAGAAGATCATCGGCGCGCACGAGGTCGTGAACGCCGACGTGGCGCGCAAGGTGGACGGCCTGCGGGTCGCGCTGCAGGGCGGCGTGCGCGGCCGGGTCGCGAGCGTGGGATCGGCGCTCGGCGCCGTCGGCCTGGCGGCGCTCATCGTCGGCGTCTTCGGGGTGTTCTGCGCGCTCTATCGGCCGACGATCTACGCGTCCATCCGGGCGATGTTGGTCTTCGCCGGCGGGTTCGCCATCACGGCCGTCGGGGCCGGGCTCGTGGCCCGCAGCGCATCCCAGCGGCCGGAGCTGATCCCCGTCGCGTTCGCCGTGATGCTGTTCACCATGCTGTTCGACAGCCGCGTGGCGCTGCTCTCGGCCGCGGTGCTGGCGGCCCTCATCGGGACCCAGCCGGCGTTCGTCGGCACGCATGCGGTGGCCGTGATGTTCGTGGGCGGCGCGGCGGCGGCACTCTCGATGCGCGTGATCCGGCGCCGGGCGCAGGCCTACGTCTCCATCGCCGTCATCACCGCGGTCTATGCCGGCGCGGCCCTGCTGGACGGCGTGTCCGGTGGCGCGTCGCTCGCGGGCATCGGCAGCAGCGTCCTCGCCGGCGGCGCCAACGCGATCTTCTCCGCCATGCTGGCGATGCTGGTCCTGCCGCTGGCCGAGAACGTCACGCACGCCACCACCGACCTCACCCTCCTCGAGCTGGCCGACCCGAACCGGCCGCTGCTCCGCCGCCTCGCCACCGAGGCGCCCGGGACCTACGCGCACTCGGTGGCGATGGCGAACCTCTGCGAAGCGGCGTGCAACGCGATCGGCGCCAACGGGCTCCTCGCGAGGGTGGGCTGCTACTACCACGACATCGGCAAACTGGCGCATCCGCAGCATTTCGTGGAGAACCTCGGGCACGCGAAGAACCCGCACGACCACCTCAAGCCCAGCCAGTCCGCGGTGGTGATCCGGCGCCACGTCGAGGAGGGGCTCAAGCTCGCGGCCGAGCACGGATTGCCCGACGTCGTGAAGCGGTTCATCCCCGAGCACCACGGCAGGGCGCCCATCTCCTACTTCATGGAGAAGGCCCGGGAGGTCGAGCCCGGCGCCCTGGAGCGCGAGGAGTTGTTCCGCTATCCGGGGCCGGGGCCGGGGACCAAGGAGACGGCCGTCGCCCTGCTGGCCGACGCCGTGGAGGCCGCCCTCCGCGTGCTCGACGAGCCGACGGAGGAGACCGTACGGGCGGCGATCGAGCACCTCGTCGAGACGCGCATCGAGTCGGGCCAACTCCGGGACGCGCCCCTCACGCTGCGGCAGATCGAGATCGTGAAGCAGGAGTTCGTCCGCGTCCTGGCCGGGATGTACCACGACCGCGTGGACTATCCGGAGGAAGCCGGAGGCATCACCGCCGATTGGGAGATCGAGCGCCACGCTTGAGGTGACCGTCTCCTCGACCGTGCGGCGGTGCCCCGTGTCGCGGGCCGCCGCGGCAGCGCTCGCCCGGCAGGTGCTGCGCGCCGAGCGCGTGGGCGACGCCGTGCTCTCCGTCGCCTTCGTCGGGCGGCGCCGCATCCGCACTCTGAGCCGCCGCTACCTCCGCCGGGACCACGAGACGGACGTCATCGCCTTCACCCTCTCCGGGGCGCCGGGCGTCGTGGTCGGAGACGTGTACGTCGCGCCCGACGTGGCCGCCCTCGCCGCACGGCGCTACGGCGTCCCGCTCCGCGAGGAAGTGCGCCGCCTCGTCGTTCACGGTGTCTTGCACGTGCTCGGGTACGACCACCCCGACGGCGCGTCCCGGACCCGCAGCCCGATGTGGGCGGTGCAGGAGCGGCTGCTCCGCCGCACGGGGAGGCGCCTGTGAGCCTGGCGTCCTTCGCGCTGCCGGGGATCCTCCTCGCGCTGGCGTGGGCCGCGCTCCTGGCCCTCGCCGAAGGGGTGCTCGCCGCGCAGCCGCGCCTGATGGAGTTGGCGCTCGCCGGCGGCTACTCCGACAAGCCGGAGCGGTTCCGCCGCGCCCTCTCCCTCTGGCGTATCACCCTCCTCGCGCTGGCGGCCGTGGGGACCTCCCAGCTCCTGCACTGGCAGACCGCGCCGTGGCCACGGGCGGCGCTGGCCCTCGCGGTCGTCGTGACCCTGCTCGCCGTCTGCGCCGACCTGGCGCCGCGCGCCGTCGGCCTGTGGCGCGCCGACCGTATCGGCGAGCGTGTGGTGCGCTGGACCGCCGTCTCGCTCTCCATCCTGTGGCCGCTGTTCGCCGCCGCCGGCATCGTGGATCGCGCCTTCGCCCGCCTCTTCGGCGTGTCGGCGTCGCAGCGGGGCCGGGTGGATCCCGCCCAGCGGGACATGCTGCTCGGCGTCTTCGCCCTCGCCGACACGATGGTCACCGAGGTGATGACGCCGCGGGTGGACGTCGTCGGCGTGGACGTTGCCACGCCGTTCGACGAGGTCGTGAAGGCGGTGGCCGCGGCGGAATACTCGAGGCTCCCCGCCTACGACACCGACCTCGACCACATCATCGGCGTGCTGTACGCCAAGGATCTGCTCCCGGCGCTCTTCGCGCCGGACGGCGGTCCGGCGGACTGGAAGGGCCTGGTGCGGCCGGTGGACATCGTGCCGGAGACCAAGACCCTCGACGCCCAGCTGCGCGACTTCCAGCGCGGGCCCAGCCATCTGGTGGTCGTGGTGGACGAGTTCGGCGGGACCGCGGGCATCGTCACGCTGGAGGACGCCTTCGAGGAGATCGTGGGGGAGATCCGCGACGAGTACGATGCCGCGCCGGAGCCGACCGTGCGGACGGAGGGCCCGGGCGTGTTCGTCGTGGATGGCCGCGTCCCCCTGGACGACCTGTCGGCGGCCCTCGGTGTCGCGTTCGAGCACGAGGAGGTGCAGACGGCGGGCGGGCTCGTCGTGGCCGAACTGGGCCACGTGCCCGGCCGCGGCGACAGCGTGGAGCTGCAGGGCTACACGGTGACGGTGGAGCAGGTGACGCGACGCACCGTCTCGCGGCTCCGCTTCGAGCGCCTGAGCGAGCCCGACGAGGGCGCGGGGATGCGTCCATGAGCGTCCTCCTCATCGTGCTGGCCATCGCCATCGCCGCCATCGGCGCGACGGCCTCGGTCGCCATCGTGGCGGCGAGCCGCCTCGAGCTGACCCGTTGGGTGGCGCGCCGGTTGCGCGGCGCCGACAGCGCGGCGACGCTGCTCTCCCGTCCCGGAGACCTCGCCTCGGCGGCGAACGCTCTCGTCGCCATCGGCGTCACGCTGGCCGGCGTGGTGGCCCCATGGGCACTAGCCACCAGCGGCCCGGGAATGACCGTCGGCGTCGTAGTGCTGGTCGGCATCCCGCTCATCGGGCTGGCGGCGTACTTCATCCCGCGGGCCGTGGGCCGCCGGTGGCCGGAGCGCATCGTCCGCGTCCTCGTCCCGCGCCTGCGGCCCGCCGCCGGGGTCTTCGGCCGCATCGTGCGCGGCCGCCTCGCCACGGAGCGGGCCGACCTCGCGCCCCTGTTCCGTGACGCGGCGAGCGCCGGCCTGGCGCGCGAGGACGAGCTCGAGATCGTGACCGGTGTGATGGCCTTCGCGGACCGCACGGTGCGCGAGGCGATGACGCCGCGCACCAGGATGGTGGCGGCACGGGAGGACGCCTCCACCTCCGAACTCGCGGCCCTGATCGCCACCTCGGGCTACACCCGTATCCCGCTGTATCGCGGCTCGCTGGACGAGATCGTGGGGATGGTGCACGCCTTCGACGTGATCAAGGCCGGCTCCGGGGGCACGGTGCGGGTCCGCCCCGTGGCGAAGATGCCGGCCGCACGGCGCTGCGCCGACGCGCTCCTGGACCTCCGGCGCACCGGCCGCCACCTGGCCGTGGTGTTGGACGAGTTCGGTGGCACCGCCGGCATCGTGACGATGGAGAACCTGCTCGAACAGCTGGTCGGCGAGATCTTCGACGAGTTCGACGAGCCGACTCCCGCGGCGACGGCCGTGGCCAGAGGGCTGCTCCTCGTGGATGCCGGATACCCGCTCTCGGACTTGGCCGAGCACTTCGGCATCCCCCTCGAGGCTCCGCCGAGGACCCAGACGGCGGGGGGCTACCTCGCCTGGGCGGTCGGCCGCATTCCTCAGCCGGGCGAGCGGCTGGTCGCGGGTGGCCTGGAATTCGACGTGCTCGAGGCCACGCCGGTCCGCCTGGTGAAGCTCGTCATCCGCCCCGCCGGCCCCGCCCCGACACCTCTTCGAGTGGTGTAGCAGGCTTGACCTACTACTATGTCGTGACGCAAGTTACGCTGTGACTCCAACTGCACCCTCTACGAGATTCGGGAGGCGCTCGAACGTGTCTGTGGCGCGTACCGCGAACCCGTCTGCTTCTAAGCGCGCCGGCGATGTCGCCGGTGCCCTCGCCGAACTCCTGGCCCTCGGCGACAAGGCCGGCTGGGTGGTCACCTGCTACCAGAAACTCGAGCCCGGCGACCGCGTCGGCGAGAAGTACCGTATCAAGCTGAAGAACCGCCTGCGCGCGGCTGCGGACCGCCTCGACGTGCTGGGGTACTCCCACGCCGAAAAGGAGGCCATCCAGGACGCCCTGCAGAAGATCGAGGACTTCTTCCGCTCGCCCTCGAACCTGATGGGGGCGCGGGGCGTGGCCCTGTTCGCCGCCCCGCGGCTGTTCCGCGTGGTGCGCCTGCCGTACGTGCTCCGCAGCCGCGTGATCGTGGACCGCACCGCCGTCGTCGGCGAGTTGGTGGCCCTCACGGAAGAGGGCACCCGCATCCTCGCCGTTGTGGCCGACCGCCGTTCGGCGCGCTTCTTCGACGTGGGCCTCTTCGGCGCCGCCGAGCTGGACGGTGTCGCGGCGCCCGAGTCCTCGCGCGGGGGACGCTTCCACGCGGCGCAGCGGGCCGGGCCGCTCCAGGGGGGCGGCCACGCGGCCTCCGGCTCCGGCGAGTACCGCTTCCAGAACCGCATCCGCGAGGAGAAGGAGCGGCACCTGGCCCGGGTGGCGGAGAGTGCCCAGGCCCGGCTGCGCTCCGGCTACGATTTCCTCGTGGTCGGCGGCATCGGCGTGGAGGCCGATGCGCTGGTCGCGCACCTGCACCCCTCGATGCTGGACCGGTTCGTGGGTGCGCTCCAACTGGCCCCGAAGAAGGTGACGCCGGCCGAGATCCAGGTCCGCGCGATGGAGCTGGTGGCGGACCACGCCCAGCGGAGTGCGGAGGCCGCGGTCGAGGAGTTCCGTGAGCGGCTGCCGGCGCGCTGGGCCGTGGACGGCGTGGAATCCACCCTCGGGGCGCTGGCGCGCGGCCAGGTGCGCACCCTTCTCGTGGACCACGACGCCCGCGTGCCCGGCTACCGGTGCGGCACGAGCGGGCGGCTCAGCGAGAGCCTCGCGCTGTGCCGTGGCGAGGGAGAGCCGATGCCCATCGCCGACCTGCTGGACGACGCGATCGAGGACGCGCTGCGCCAGCGGGCGAACGTGGCGGTGGTGCGCGGCGCCCCGGCCAGGCGGTTCGACCGGCTCGCGGCCATCCTCCGCTTCCAGATGGCCAGGTAAGTGCCGCTGCGCGCGGTGCTGTTCGACGCCGGGGGCACGCTCATCAACCCGGACTATGCGCGCGTGGTCGGCGTGATGGAGCGGGTTCTGGGGCGCGCGCCGCGCGCCGAGGCGTTCGTCGAGGCCGAGTACGCCGGCCGCGCGGCCGTCGAGGCGGTGATGGCGGGCGAGAGCGCCTCTTCCGACGGCGAGCGGTGGACGATCCACTTCGTCGCGATGTTCGCCGCGCTGGGCTACGGCCAGGACGAGATCCGCAGGCTGTCGCCGCACGTGGTGGCCGAGCACCGGCGCGCCAACCTCTGGACGGAACCCATCCGCGGGACCGCGGCAGCCCTGGCGTCCCTCCGCGGCGCCGGATTCATCGTGGGCTGCGTGTCGAACGCCGATGGCACGGTGGACCGGTTGCTCGCCGGGGCCGGACTGGCCGGGCACCTCGAGTTCATCGTGGACAGCGGGGCGGTGGGCATCGAGAAGCCGGATCCGCGCATCTTCGCCCTCGCGCTCGAGCGGGCCGGCGTGCCTCCGGAGGACGCGCTCTACGTCGGCGACCTGTACCCCGTGGACGTCGTCGGCGCCCGGCGCGCCGGGATCGAGCCCGTGCTCCTCGACCCCCTCGGCCGCTACGGGGAGCGCGACTGCCGCACCGCCCGCGACGTGCCGACCCTGTGCCGCGAGCTTGTCGCCTCACGGCCCGCTCCGTAGCATTCGAGGCTATGTCCGCTCCCGCCGAGCGCCCGTTCGGTCTCCGCACCCTCACCTGCGCGTACCGGGCGCCGGCACACCGACTCGCCGCCGTCCTCGCGCTCGCCGCCGTCGCCACTTCGTGCGCGCGGGGCGGACCGCCGCCCGCCGAGCCGCCGGCCCCGGCTCCCGCGGTCCAGCCGCCGCCGCCCGTCCGGCCGCCCGCGACGCAGCCGCCGGAGCGTCCGCGGCCGGTGGCGCCGCCGGAGATCGCTTTCCAGCTCGACCTGATGCCGCTCGCCAGCACGGGCGTGGCCGCGTTCCGCGCCCTGCACCCGACCATCGACGGGCGCGGCGTGCTCATCGCCATCCTCGACACCGGCATCGATCTCGGCGTGCTGGGGCTCCAGGCGACCACCACGGGTGCCCCGAAGGTGCTCGACCTCAGGAACTTCTCCGGCGAAGGCGACGTCGCCCTCGCACCGGTGACGGCCGATGCGGCGGGCCGCGTCGCGCTCCCCGGCGGACTCGGTCTTGGCGGTGCTGCCACCGTCCGCGCGGCCGCCGTGGGCCCGGAGTGGTTCGGCGGCGTGCTCGCCGAACTCCCGTTCGGCGCGCTGCCCGCGTCGGACTTCAACGGCAACGGCGGCAACCGCGACAGCTACGGTGTGGTGGTCGTCCGCGGTCCTTCGGGCTGGCTCGCCTTCGTGGACACGAACGGCGACGGGACGCTCGCGGACGAGACGGCGCTGGCCGACTTCCTCGTCCGGCGGGAGACCTTCACCTTCAGCTCCCAGCTGGTGTCGCGGGGCCACGGCCCCATCACAGGCGCCCTGAACCTCGCGGACGATCCCGCGCACCCCGGGCGGCCCATGCTCTCGTTCATCCTCGACACCTCCGCCCACGGCACACACATCGCCGGCGTCGCGGCGGGTCACGATCTCTACGGCGTTCGGGGCTTCGACGGCGTGGCGCCGGGCGCGCAGCTCCTCGGCCTCAAGATCTCGGACAACGCGCGCGGCGGGATCTCGACGACCGGCTCGATGATCCGCGCGATGGAGTACGCGGCGCGGTTCGCCGCCGAGCGCGGCCTGCCGCTCGTGGTGAACATGTCGTTCGGCATCGGGAACGAGATCGAGGGCGGCGCCGCGATGGACTCCCTCGTGGATGCCTTCCTCATGCGGCATCCCGACGTCGTTTTCACCATCAGCGCGGGCAACGACGGGCCCGGCACCTCGACGGTCGGCCTGCCCGCCTCAGCGGAGCTGGCGCTGGCGGTCGGCGCCGTGTACCCCGGCGCCTTCGCCCGCGTGCAGTTCGGCGTGGAGTCGCGGGACATCCTTGGCTGGTGGGGGGGGCGCGGCGGCGAGCTGGCGAAGCCCGACTTGGTCACGCCGGGGATGGCCTACTCGACCGTGCCGGCCTGGTCATCGGGCCGGGAGATACTGCTCGGCACCTCGCAGGCCGCTCCCTACGCGGCGGGGCTCGCGGCCCTGCTCGTCTCGGCGAACCTCCAGGAGCGGCGTCCGACGCGGGCGGCGCAGGTGATCCAGGCGCTCCGTGCCTCGGGCCGGCACCTCGAGGGCGCGACTCAGGTCGACCAGGGGTTCGGCGTGCCGCAGATGGAGGCGGCGTACCGGTGGCTCGCGGCGGGGCACGAAGCGCCGCGCCTCCGCGTGCAGGCCCTCAGCGCCGCGCCGCCCCCGCCGCCCGGCGTGATGCGCGGTCCGGACGTGGCGGCCATCGGACGCGGTCCGGTGCAGACCGGCGCCTACCGCCGCGACGGTCTCGCCTCTCCGGCCGACACCATCCAGCGTTTCCGCATCGCGGCGCTGCCGCCCGCGGCGGGTGGGTCCGTCGCCGCTGGCGAGAGCTTCCGCCTCGTCTCGGATGCGCCGTGGGTGAGCCTCAGCGCGCCCACGGCGACGCTCGACCAGAATGGCGCCGCGCTCGTCGAGGTGCGCTACGACGCGTCCCAGCTCACGCAGCCGGGCCGGTACGTCGGCACCGTCTTCGGGCACTCGGCGTCCGACTCCGCGTCGGGGCCGCTGTTCGCGCTCCCCAACACGGTGATCGTCACCGACACCGCCGGGGCCCTCGCCGCTCGCTCGCGCAAAGTGCCCGGCGGCGCCGCGGCGCGGTTCTTCCTTCGCGTGCCGGCCCAGGGGGCGGGGCTCGCCGTGCGTGCGGTGGCCCGCGACTCGCTGGTGCCTGGCGTGCTGTCGCTGTACGAACCGAGCGGCCGTCCGTCGCGCGCGACCGAGGCGCTGAACCTCGGTGGCGATGGTCCCGCCCACGTGTCCGCGGTGCTGAGCGTGAACGACGCGGTGCCGGGGGTCTGGGAATTGGTGATGCAGAGTCTGCCCGGTCGGGAACTCAGGTACGACGTCGAGGCACGCGTCCCCGGCGCCCGCATCGCCGGCGTGGACTCGAACAGCGCCATGCCGCGAGTGACCTTCTCAGCCGTTTCGACGGCGGACACGGTACTGACCGTCACCGCCGAGCAGCTCGGCATCACGCGGCTGCAAGACGTCGCCATCGTGAACGGCGCGCCGGTCCGCGACACCCTCGAGCCCCCCAGCTGGGCGAACGCGGTCGTCGTTGAGGTTTCGATCCCGCGCTCCCAGTGGAGCGCAGTGACCGACTTCAGCATGATCGCGTACGACCGGGATGGCGCACAGCTCGGCCAGGGCGCGATGAACTACGACTTCCACCGTTTCAGGGTCGAGCTTCCCGAGCGGCGCGCCGGCCCGTTCCCGGTGCGGGTGGAGCTGTTCCCGGCCTTCGCGCACGAGGGCGCGCCGGCGCGCTACGACGTGCGGATGCGCGTCACTTTCGTGGGAGTTGCGCGGCCGCTGCAGGTGTCGGCGGGTCGCGACGTGACGGCCGGGTCGGACTCGGCGTCGGTCCGCATCCCGGGCGGCGGGACCGCTTCCGTCACGATCGGGGCCCTCCGCCCCCTGCCGCCCGCTCCGGGATGGGACGAGTGGATCCGGGTGCGCGCGGTGGATCGCCGCACCGACTGGGTCGTCCTGGAGCGCTACATCGCCGTGCACCGGGCCCCGTGATCCGCATGAGCTTCCCCAAGCCGACCCTGCTGGGCGACAAGGAGCGCGACGCCCGGATCGTCAAGAAGGCGAAGCGCGAGGTGCTCGGGTGGCGCATCCGCTCCGTCCTCCTGGCGCTCATCGCGGGACTGTTCCTTTTCCGCCTCCGGATGCTCGTCCTCGGCGCGGTGTTCGTGGTGCTGGCGTTCGGGGCGCTGCAGATCTCGCGCTTCATCGTGAAGCGCACGATCGAGATGCAGAAGAAGCTCGCGCTGTTGGAGAAGAAGTGAGGGTCGCTCCGGTCCAGCCGACGGACGCGCGGGGGAAGACGCTCGGCACGGCGCTGATCCGAATGGAAGTGGAGGTGCCCGATGGCACAATCTAGGCGCACCGAACTGCCGAAGCGCCGTCGCACCGGCACACCGGCGCACGGGAGTCCCGTCGCACCGGCACACGGGCACACCGGCGGGCCGAGGGTCCTGGTGGACCGCGAGGGCGGCGTGGCGACGCTGACGCTGGACCGGCCCGACAAGCGGAACGCGCTCGACCGCCGGTCCATCGCCGAGCTGCGCGCGGCGATCACGGAGTGCGATCTCGCGGCGGACGTGCGGGTGGTGGCGCTGCGCGGGGCGGGGAAGGACTTCTGCGCGGGGCTCGACCTCGACGAGCTGATCGCCTCCGCCGACCTTCCGCCGGAGGAGAACGAGCGGCGGGCGCTGGAGCTGGGTGAGGTATTCCTCGCGCTCAGGGCACTCCCCAAGGTGACCGTCGCCGTCGTGCGCGGGAAGGCTCTGGCCGGCGGGTGCGGCCTCGCGTCGGCCTGCGACCTCGTCGTGGCGCGGGCCGGCTCGCGGTTCGGCTACCCGGAGATCGATCGTGGCTTCGTGCCGGCGATGGCGATGACGATGCTGCGGCGCGCGGTGGGCGAGAAGACCGCCTTCGATCTCGCGGCGACCGGGCGCGTGCTGGATGCCGAAGAGGCGCTGCGGGTGGGCCTCGTTTCGCGCGTGCTCCCCGCGGAGACGTTCGAGGCCGGCATCACAAAGCTGCTCGCATCGCTGGCGGCGCTCCCGGTCTCCGCGCTCGCCCTCACCAAGCGGCAGTTCTACCGCTTCGATGCCGCCTCGTTCGCCGAGGGTGTCCGCGTCGGTGCGCAGGTGGATTCCCTCGCCCGGCAGACGCCCGACTTCCGGGCCGCGATCGCCCCGTGAACGGCTGGACCATCGCGAAGTACGTGCTGGCGCTGGCCGGCATCGCGCTCGTCGTAGCCGCCGACCGCTACGGCGTGCGCTGGATCGCCTATCCGGGTATCGGGCTGATCGCCGTCGGCTTCCTGCTGCGGTTCCCGCAGCGGCGGGCGCGTCGGCGGGGCGAGGCACCGCGCTCGTAGCGCCGAGGCGCGCGGCCGCCAGCGGCCCGACGGTCTGTTCGCACTCAAGCTTCGGTGTCTCTGTGCCGTTCTATCGTCACAGCGACTGACGCTCGGAGACTGTTGGTGTGGCTCCGGGCAATGTGCGAGGCGGCAATGCCGACGCGATCTATGAGGCCGAGCCTTGCGCACGCCTCTGGAGGCCGGACACTTGCGTATGGTACCGCATCGCCGTCGTCCCGTGAGCGGAGCCTCGCGGCTCTTCTGTCCGCTGCTGCTGGGCACGCTCTCGATGCAGGCGTGCGCCTCCGCTGTGCGCGCCCCGGAGTGGGCGAGCACGCCGGTGGTGGATGCCGGCGCGTACCTGACCTTCGTGGGTCGCGCGGAGGGAACGGCGGAAGCGGAGGCTCGTGATGCCGCGCTGCAGTCCGCACGCCAGGCTGCTGCTCAGGCGCAAATGGTGCGCATCGAAAGCGACCTGCGTGTCCTCTCAGGCCAGGCCTGGGCGGCGGCGAGCGGCGACTCGGTATCCTTCGCGTGGCAACGGGTCGCCTCCACGACGCGGGAACGAGCGGCGTCCTCGCTGCGCGGCGTGCTCCCATACGGCCCGGTCGTCGTCTCCGTCGCCGGAGGTCGCTTCGTCGCTTGGGCCCGGATCCGCGTCGAACGCGGGGTGTTGTTCCCCTGGAGCGTCGCTACGGCGGCGCTCGGACCGCGCGGCGACGCTACGTCCACAGGGCTGTTGAGAGCGGCGTCCGAGCTCGAGACCCGTGGAGAAGTGCAGTTCGCGGAACTCGCGCTGCTCCGAGCGATCGAAGCCGCCGACTCGGCGAGTGGCTCTCGGGCCATCGTCACATTGGCGTGGTTCCTCCAGCGACAGGGGCGGATCTTCGAGGCGACCCGAGCGCTCTCAGCCGTGGGCGACCCTCTGCGCCTCGCTCCCGAGCTGCGGGAGGAGATCGCGCGGCTGCGGTCCCTGCTGTCCTCCCCGGGGAGGGACTTCGCGCAATACGAGACCGACCTTCTTCGTCTCGTCGAACCGCGCGTCTCATCGACTCGGCTTCGCCTGCAGGCCATCTTCTCGGAGGGAACCCGGTCGCGTGCGGCTGGTGCCCAGGCCGAACTCCCGTTCCTGCTGGACGTGAAGGAGGCGCCCGCGCAGGTCGCGGTTCTGTGGCTGGATTCCTCCGGCGTGGGACTCGAGTTGCCGGCGGCCGAAGCCCTCGTGGCGCGGGGCGCACACGGTTTGACGTTGACCGGTCGCCGCGGGGCGGGAGTCCTGACGGTGATTGCCATCGCGGCGGCGGACGTTTCGCCGCTGCGCCGACTGCGGCCGGAGGGTGAGGGCTTGCTCGTTCCCCGGTGGCAGCCGGGTGGCCGCGAGCCGGAGCAGATGCGACAGCGGGAGGCGGTGTTTCAGGGTGTCTTGGAGGCGGTGCGTGCGATCCTGACGCGCGATTCGGGCTCGGCGGCGGCGACTGTATCCGTGCGCCTCCAGTAGCGGGACGGGAGCGGCGGAGACCGGGTCGATTGAGACCAACAACGCGAGGAGCGTCCAGATGCGAATGAGAACGTGGACGACCAGGGCGAATGCGTGGCTGCTCGCCGCGGCGATCGCGGCGCCGATGATCGGATGTGCCAGTTCCGGCCAGCCGGTAGCCGGCACGGCCATGCCGCGGGGCGCCCCGGACTGGGTCAGGCGTGAATCCGGCGCCTTCAACGACGGCGAGCGTGTGTTCTATGGGGTCGGGTCGGCCTCGGGGATCGCCGATGCGTCGCTCAGGCGGGAGACGGCGACGGCGAGGGCGCGCGCCGCGGTCGCCCAGTCGGTGCAGGCTCAGATGCAGGCTCTGGTGGAATCGTACCAATCCTCCATCGGGGACACTCGGCAGTCGGAGGCGGGGCAGTCGATCGAGGCCACGCTCCGCCAGTACACGGACCAGAGTCTCACCGGCGTGCGGATCGTGAACTTCTGGGAGGATCCCCGGAGCATGACGTTGTTCGCGCTGGCGCGGCTGGATCTTGCCCAGGTCGCGGAGACGATCGAGCGCGCCGGTCAGCTCGATGCGCGAGTGCGCGAGTTCATCAGGGCGAACGCCCAACGCGCTTTCGACCGGATGGACGCTCTGCGCCGGGAACGCCAGCCCTGAGATGAGGGGATTCCTCGCGCCGCTGGCCGCGGGCGCGGTCCTTGGCTTCGCGCTCGCGCCAGGCGTGTCCGCGCAGCAGCCATCGCGTCCCCCCGTGGCTCGCGCAGAGTGGGGCCTCTCCGACCTCGCCACTCCGGCGATTCGGTGGCAGGACGCCTCGCGCGAGGACTCCGCCGCCGGCGGCACGCGGCGGGCCGTGCTGTTCATCTCCGATCGCTACGCCGGCCGGCCGGCGTGGAGCGTCGCGTTCGCACAGCAGAACGTGCGCCGGATGCGGGCCGTGCTGGGTCAGCAGCTTGGAGTCGCCGACGAGGCGCGCGAAGAGCTCGAGGGCCAGAGCGCCAGCGGCGACGCGCTGCGCGCCGCGATCGTGCGGGCCGCCGAACAGTTCCGCGGCGGCACGGGCAACTTCCTGATCCTCTACTTCACCGGGCACGCCTGGGTCGGCGCCGACGGCGAGCCCGTCTTCTTCACTTACTACACCGACGAGAACGGCGGTGCCTACGAGCCCGTCATCCGCCGCACGGAACTCCATCGGTGGCTGTTCGAGGCCAAGGCTTCCGCGCGCCGCCGCGGCGCGTCGTTCCAGGCGTTGCTCATCGTCGATGCCTGCCGAGTGGGCGCGCTGGCTCCTCCCCAAACGGCGACTCTCACGCCATCGGCCGATTGGGAGTGGTGGGGCACCCGCAACGGCGCCTTCGCCGAAGCTCCGAGCGCCGATGCGGCGTCACCGTTCACGAGCGCGATCGCCGATGCGGCGCAGGTCCTCTCGCGCTCGGGGCGCGATGGGTCGCTCCGCGATCTCGTCCAACTCGCCGCCCGCTACACGCGAGACCGCACCGGTGGGCGACAGGAGCCCGATTTCCTCGGGCCGGGTGGAGCGCCCGGCGAGCCGCTGCTCGTGCGGCGCCAGCGGGTCCGCTTCGCGGTGCAAGTCGTTGATGCGCAGACCGGGCTTCCCCTGCCGGGCGCTCAGGTGCGCGTGGGGACGGATGCGGTGCCGTCCGCCGTGATTCAGTCGGCACCGGGACGCTTGGCGCTGCGCGCCGAGGCGCCTGGCTACTTCCGGAGAAGCGAGGAGATCGAGATCGGACCCGATCGCTCCGGTCAGCTCCTGACCATCCCGCTCCATCGGGAGTTCCTTGTGGTACGGGGCCAGATCGGTCCGCCTCGCGTCGCGGAGGTCCGTGTCCGCCCGGGAGCCACGGAGAATGACGGCGGTGCGCGGACGACCAGCGCTCCCGACGGCCGCTTCGAACTGCGTGTCCCGGCGTCGGTGCGCGGCCAGCTGGTCGAGGTCGTTTCCGCGGGTTCCGTCCTTCGCACTGTCCCCATCGTCGGATCGCCCACGGAGTTCGCGCGCCCTCCCGGCACGGGATACGAAGGCGTGCCTGTGCTCGACCTCGGCGTGGTCGCCTTGGCCGCCGGCGCGCCCGATGCGCCGCTGCTCTCCAGGTTGAGCACCGCCGCGCCACTGACCGCTGTCCGCCTCCCCGCCGTCGTCAGCGACTCCATCCTCCGTGCGCCTCCGCAGTTGCGGGACGCAGGCGCCGCGGAAGACCTGAACGCCGCGGTCGATCACGCGGCCGCGGGGCGATGGAGCCTGGCTCGTCAGCGACTGACCGAGTTGCTGCGCGCACCGGCGGCACGCGAGCAGGCGCTTGCCGCGCGGTTGGAGGGGTTTCTGGCCTGGGTGTCCGTGCGGGAGGGACAAGCGGTGTCGGACACCGGTGCCGCGAGCCTCACGCGCCTGCTCGGCAACGAGGATCTCGTCAGGACTCACCCGCTGACTTCGCTGGCCCTTCAGGCCGCCATCGTGCAACGCCTCGCCGAGGCTCTCGATCGCAGCGTCCGGCGGAGCGATGTCGGCGTCGCGGAAGTCGAACGGGCCGCGGCTCGTCTTGGGAACGCGGCCGGACGACCGGGTTCCTCAGGTCTGAGCCGGGAGTGGGAAGCGGTTCGTCACTGGGCCACCCAGGCATTGCGTCGCGGCAGCGCTCAGGCCCTCGGCGCGCTCCTCGATTCACGGCGCTGGCGCGACGCATGGGCTCTCGCGGGGAGCCTGCGGTCTCAGCCGCTCGACACGGCGGGTCTCGATTCGCTGCGGCGGGATGTCGCCCCGCAGGCCCTGCGCGGGCTCCTGACGCAGGCGATCATCGATGCGCGCGCATCCGGCACCTGGGACTCGGCGCGGGTTTGGGGCCAGCGCGCTCAGGAGTTCCCACGCGACCGAGTGCTCGTGTCGCTGGCCGAGGAGGCCGGCCGCGAGGCCATGCCGGCGGCTGCGCGCCACGGCTATGAAGCCGGCCAGCGTGCGTTCGCCGAGGGCCAGCTCGAGACCGCCGACTCGCTGTACGAATCGTCCCTCGCGGCCGGCGCGAGTCCTTACTATCGCCAACTGATCGCGGGCCAGCGGGAGTTCATTCGCGGGCAGCTCTACGCGAGGTACGTGACGGAGGGTGAGCGCGCTATTCAGGGCGGCGACAGCGCCCGCGCCCTGGACGGGTATGCCCGGGCCGCCCGCTACGATCCCCGCGTGGACGCTCGCATCAGGGAGTTGCGCGACCTCGGCGTCGGCTCTCTTTCCCATCTCGTGGAGGAATGGGAACAGGCGCGCTTGGCGGCGCGGTCGCAGCCGCGGCGCCTCGTGGTGGAGACCGTGCCGGCGGGCACGATGGTGCGACTCCTCACGGCGGCGGGATCGACGGCGCTCGGCAACACTCCGCTCGACTGCAGACTGGCTGCCCAGACCGTGCCGCCGGATGCGATCCTGCGCCTTGTGCTGCAGCGGCAGGGCGGTCTCGATACCGTTTCGATAGGCTACCCAGCCGGATGGGGCGCGCGGGTCTTCCCCGCGCCTGCCGTGGACACCACGCTGTGGCCCGAACGGCGCTCCCGCGAGAGCCTTGCCGAGGACGTGCGGCGGGCCTTTGTCCCCTCCCGCCTTGTCCCACCGCTGCCACCGGCACCTCGCGCACCCGCGGGATCGCGCCTGGGGCTCTCGCTGCTGGGAGGCGTGGCGGGGGGAGCGGCGAGCTTCTTCCTCGGTCCGCGGACATCGGATTGGGTGGGGCCGACCATCGGCGCGGCGTCCGGCGCGGTGGTGGGCTACGTCGTGGGCTTGGTGCGCGACCAGTCTCGCCACAGGGCGATGCGACGGCAGTGGCCGGTGCGGTACGCGGAGGCGCAGGCGCTGGTGCGCGGGCAGGTCGCTGCCGAGTTCCAGGAGGCCCTCGATCGTGCGGTCGCATCCGACTTCGCTCGCGTCTCTCCCGAGTTGGTGCGGGTGCGCCGGGCCAACGCCGAAGTCGTGCGTGCCAATGCGCGCGGCCCCCTCAGTGTCGCGCCGATCGCCCCCGGCTTGGCGGGTGGCGCAAACGAATCGTGGTGCGACTCGCTGGGGCCCGGACCCGCGCAGGCGGCGCCGGCGCCCGTTTCTCCGGCGGAGGGCCCCGCTCGCCTTGCGGTCGGAGCGCCGGTGAAGCTGGCGTTCACCGTGCAGCCGAGCGGGGTGAGGGCTGGGCGGGGGGCGGTGATGGCTCCGGCCGTACAGGTGACGGTGCAGGATGCCAGGGGCAACACGATCGCGAGCGCGACGACGCGCATCACGCTGTCGATCACCGCTGGCGCGGGGACGGCGGGCGCCAGGGTGGGCGGGACCCGGATGCGGTCGGCGGCGAGCGGGGTGGCGACGTTCGCGGATCTGACGTTGGACGAGATCGGTGAGTACACGTTGAGCGCGACCGCGCCCGGACTGCTCGGTGCCTCGAGCGGTTCGTTCACGGTGCGGCTGGTGTTGGCCTCCGTGTGGACCGGATTCGCGGCCGATCACACCTGCGGACTGACTTCCGGCGGCGCGGCGTACTGTTGGGGCGACAACTCCGTCGGCCAACTCGGCGAGGGAAGCGATTCAAGCGGCGCCGCTCCCGTCGCGGTGGCGGGCGGCCTCCATTTCAGCCAGTTGGCGCTGGGGCGGAGCCATACCTGCGGCTTGACGGCTGCCGGCGTGGCGTACTGCTGGGGCAACAACTCCGACGGCGAGCTCGGCGACGGCGGCGAGGACAACAGTCCGACGCCTGTCGCGGTGGCGGGCTCTCGGATCTTTGCGCAGTTAGTCGCGGGCAGCTTCCACACGTGCGGCCGGACCAGGAGTGGAACGGCGTACTGTTGGGGCTACAACCCCTATGGCCAACTCGGTGACGGCGGCAACGAGAACAGCTCGACGCCCGTCGCGGTGGCGGGCGGAGTGGCCTTTGCGCGGCTGACTGCGGGTGGCGACCACACCTGCGGCGTCACGACCGCCGGGGCCGCTTCGTGCTGGGGCTACAACAGCGACGGGCAACTGGGCGACGGGAGCATCACGAACAGCGCGACGCCGGTCGCGGTTGCGGGTAGTCTGACCTTCACTCGAATGACCGCGGGCTTCGGCCACACCTGTGGGCTGACGGGCGCGGGCGTGGCGTACTGTTGGGGCAAGAACGGTGTCGGCCAGCTCGGTGAGGGCGGCACCACGGATCGCTCCACGCCGGTGGCGGTATCGAGCCGTCTGGCCTTTTCCCAGTTGACCGCTGGTGGCGACCACAACTGCGGGTGGACGAGCGCCGGCGTGGGGTACTGCTGGGGCTGGAATGGCCATGGCCAACTCGGTGACGGCGGGACCAGAGACCGTTCGACGCCGGTCGTGGTGAGTGGCGGCCCCGCCTTCGCGCAGTTGGGCGCGGGTAGCCGCCACACCTGCGGCATGACAGCCGCGGGCGCCGCCTGGTGCTGGGGGAGCAACGGGGAAGGTCAGCTCGGCGACGGCACGGCGACGTCGAGGCCCACTCCGGTGCCGGTGAAGTACCAGTAGCTCGCGGGTCGGGCGTCTCCGCACGATTCCGCACCCACTCGCAACAATCCGACGACGCGGATCCGACGCGGGGCCCTAACGTGGGCCTCTGTGACGGATCTCGCCGCACGCCTCGCGCGGGCCCGGGCCGAACTCGGGGCCCGCTTCGGCTTCCCGGACTTCCGCGCCGGCCAGCGCCGCGCCGTGCGCGCCGCACTCGCGGGCCGCAGCGCCCTCGTCGTCCTCCCCACGGGCGGCGGGAAGTCCCTGTGCTACCAGATACCCGCGCTGGTCCTGGACAAGCTCACCGTCGTCGTCTCGCCGCTCATCTCGCTGATGCAGGACCAGGTGGGCGCCGCCCGCGCCCGCGGAATTCGCGCGGCGGCGCTCACCAGCTCGCAGTCGGGCACCGAGCGGGCGGAGATCCTCGAGGACGTGGCGGCGGGCCGCCTCCGCCTCCTCTACGTCGCCCCGGAGCGACTCGCCAGCGGCCATCTGATCGGCGTCCTGCGCCGCACCGGCGTGGCGCTCCTCGCCGTGGACGAGGCGCACTGCGTTGCGGAGTGGGGTCACGACTTCCGGCCCGCCTATCGCCAGCTTGGCCCCGTCCGCCGCGCTCTCGGGATGCCGCCGACCCTGGCGCTCACGGCGACCGCCACACCCGCGGTACGGGCCGAGATCGTGGCGAGCCTGCGCCTGGGAGCCGTGGAACGCATCATCGGTTCCTTCGATCGCCCCAACCTGCGCCTCGGCGCCTCGCGCATCAGCGATGACGAGGAGCGCCGGCGCCGCCTGCTCGATCTGCTGCGCCCCTTCCGCGGCCCCTCGCTCGTCTATGTGCCGACGCGGCGCAGCGCCGAGCGGTGGACGCGGAGCCTGTGGAACGCGGGCGTCATCGCGGCGCCCTACCACGCGGGACTCGAGCACTCCCTACGGCGCGCGGTGCAGGAGGATTTCCTCTCCGACCGCCTCGAGTGCGTGGTGGCGACCTGCGCCTTCGGGATGGGCATCGACAAGCCCGACGTGCGGACCGTGGTGCACCTCGGGCTCTCCACGAGCCTCGAGGCCTACTACCAGGAGGCGGGGCGCGCGGGCCGGGACGGCAAACCGGCGCGCTGCCAGGTGCTGTGGACGCTGGGCGACCTGAAGCTGCAGCGCGCCATCGTGCCGGATCACGCCAAGCTCGATCCGCTCATCCGCTACCTCACGGTGTTCGCCTGCCGCCGCGAGATGCTGCTCCGGCACTTCGGCGAGCATACGGGCCGCTGCGGGCGGTGCGACCGCTGCGAACGGTGGGACCGGCTGTGGGGGCGGCGGCGCCTGGCGAGTTGATGTCAACTGCCCGCAGAAGCCGTACGCAGCCGCACACGGCCAACGCATCAGGGAAACGGGGCAGTGAATCCGCGCGGAACGCAGCCCGTTCGAGGGGCTCCGTCATCGGCGGTGGCGACTGGAGCGGGCTGAGCGCCTCGCCTACGGCGTCCCGGTCGCGCCGATCGTCACCGGAGCGAGTGTCGACACTTGGATGGACGCGGTGTTGACCCCGGCGACGGAACCGAGTGTCCAGCTCACGGTGGCCTCGCCGGTGGCGTTCGTCAGCACGGTCTGCGGTGTGAACGACCCACCCCCCGCCGTCACCTGCAGCGCCAGCGCGATCCCGATCATCGGCACGTTCCCGGCACCGAGGACGCGGATCACGATCCCGGTCGGGAGCACAATGCCGGCCTTCGCCGTCTGGTTGTTCCCTTGCACGATCATGACCTGTGAGGGCACGATCCCCGTCGCCCGCACGGCGATCGGGTCGAGCCCCGGCGCCGTCGCGAGCAGCGACTGCGTGGTGGCGCTGGGCCCGAGCGTCCACGTCGCGCTGATCTCGCCCGTGGAGTCCGTCTCCTCCCCGGTCGGTGTGATAGTGCCGCCGCCGGTCCCGATGAGCAGCGTAATCGCGCGGCCTTCGATTCCGTCGCCGCTGGAACCCACGGCGCGGAGCACGACCGGCGTCGGCAATGCGCGCCCCACCTGTCCGGACTGGCCGTCTCCCTGCACGACGAGGATCCCCGCCAGCGGTTCTGGCGCGGCGGCATCCTTGCCGCAGGCGGCGCTCGCGAGGATCGCGAGGGCGCCGACGAGGCCGAGGAAAGGGCGAAGGGGTGTCGGAGTGGGCATAGGCTCTTCCCTGAGTATCGGCCCGTCGGGGCAGAACTGTATGTTGGCCATCGCACGCCGAGGGACGGCAGCGACCGCCGATGAGGTACCGCGCCACCGCCCGAGCGCGCGCCTGCGACACCCGCGCCATCACGCGCACCGAGCGGGCGCCGCTTGCGCCCCCCTCCCCTGAGCGATATGATGGCGCCGGTTGATGACCTCACCCGTACCAGGGGGACTCGTGGACACCGACAAACTGAGCGGCTACGTCAGCAGGGTCTTCTTCGTGGGAGCATTGGTGCTGTTCGCGGTAGCAGTGGTCGGTCGGGTTCTGGCAGTCGTCGGCGTGCAACTGGGGATCGGCTACGTGCCGGGGCGGCTGGTGGAGTTCGCCGCGATGTTCCTGGTGCCGGTGATCACGGTGCTCCTGAGGCAGATCCGGGAGGAGTTGCGCAAGCAGCGTAAGCCCTAGCGCACGCGGCACGCGTTCCTCCTAGTGGGCCGGCGACGGCTGGCGCCGGCGATCGTCCGCGGAACCAGGTTTGTCGGGGTTCTTGAGGCGCTGCCTCCGGTACGCCTCCCTCACCAGCCGGTCGGCCTGCAGCGACTTCCCCGCCTCGGTCAGGATGCGGTCCCACACCTTCGACTTGAAGCTCGGCGACGACAGCGTCTCCGACGGCTGAGTAGGTGGCGGCTGCGGATCTCGGGTTCCGTCCATGCGCGGTCCTCTTCTGGGCTTTCGGGCGCGCTCGAACAATTCGCCGGGCTCGACACCGAGGGCACATGCCAGGCGATCCAGCGTCTCGAGCGCCACAGTTGCGGTCGCGTTCGTGCACATCCGGTTGATCGTCGCGAAGCTCACGCCCGAACGGCGCGACAGCTCGCTCTGGCTCACGCCGGCCTTGTCGATCAGCGCGCGCAGTCGGAACTGGATCGTCACAACTCCGAACGTAGTGCGGTAAACCGTACGGCACAAGTGATATAGCCCTAGTGTTATAGTCCCTCCGTAGAAGGGGAGTCGTCAGGTACCACGTCGCCAGGGGGAGACATGCAGCGCACGGTGAGTCTCACGATGCCGGACGGCGAGGCCGTCCGCGAGCGGTTCAGCCGGCAGTACCGGCTGACCAAACAGGAACTGCGTCCGGGACACGACGTTGGCTTCTACGCGCGCTGCAATCGTGGAAGACCCACTTCGGGGCGAGCGTCCTGGTCACCGATCTAGGCAAGGCCGCCCGGACCCAAACGGTCGCCAGCGGTTCCTCAGGGAGAGCTCGTTCGAGCGTCTGGCGCACGACAGCTTCCACGGGCTGCGCCGCAAGTGGCGGAGTCGGTGTTCTCGTGCCCCGGCCCAAAAGACCCCATGAGCGCCCTAACCAAATCGGCCAAGGGCAACCAAATTGGCCTCAGAGCCGTCGTAGTATGGACAAGGCCGGACGCGGCTCGCGTTTCCCACAAGGAAGGTTCGATGCGATTCCTCCGCTCGCGCCGGTTCCTCATTGCGGCCGGCATCGTCGTGGTTGCCGTCACCGCATGGCTGCTGTTCAGCAACCCGGCACCGGCCGACTCCTCGGTCGTGACGCGGCCGACGCGCGGCGAGTTCGTCGTGCAGATCACGGTGTCCGGCGAACTGCGCGCCCTCTCGTCGGTGCAGATTTCGGCGCCCGCCACCGCCCAGCAGGCCGGGGTGTACCAGATGCGCCTTCAGTCCCTCGTCCCCGAAGGCACGATGGTGAGGGCCGGCGACGTGGTCGCCGAGATTGACCGCTCGACCCTCGCCTCGCGGATGACGGAAGTGACGTTGGCGCTCCAGAAGGCCGACGCGCTGGCGGAGCAGGCGCGGCTCGATTCGACGCTGACCCTTTCGACCGCGCGCGAGGCCATCCGCAACTTCGGGCTCGCGCTCGAGGAGAAGCGGCTCGCCAGGGAGCAGGCGGTCTTCGAGGCCCCGACCGTGCGGCGCCAGGCCGAAATAGACTACGAGCGGACCCAGCGCGCCGAGGTCCAGGCCCGCGCGGACTACGTGACCCGCACCGAGCAGGCGCAGGCCAAGATGCGCGAAGTGGGCGCCGACGTGGCGCGCCAGCGCAACTTGCTCCAGGTCGTGCAGCAGGTGCTCGAAGGATTCACCGTCCGCGCCCCCGCCCCGGGGATGGTGATCTACGTGAAGGAGTGGAACGGTCGGAAGCGCACCACCGGCTCAACATTCTCGAGCTGGGATCCCGGCGTCGCCACCCTGCCCGACCTCTCGCGGATGGAGTCGGTCTGCTACGTCAACGAGATCGATGTCCGCCACCTCGCGGTGGGCCAGCCGGTGGCGATCACCCTCGACTCCGATCCGACCAAGCGGCTGACCGGCAGGGTGGCGAGCGTCGCCAACGTCGGCGAACAGCGGCCCAACGCCGACTCGAAGGTCTTCGAGGTGAAGGTGACGGTCGCGGAGTCCGACACCACCCTGCGTCCCGGCATGACCACCGGCAACGCCATCGAGACGCTCCGGATCCCTGTGGCGGTGTACGTCCCACTCGAGGCGATCAACAGCGAAGATGGCGTGACCTTCGCCTACCGCCAGTCGGGCGGCAGCATCGTGCGGCAGGAAGTCGTCACCGGCGCGATGAACGACGCCCAGATAGTGGTCCGGCTCGGCCTCGGCCCCGACGACCGAGTGCTCCTGGCCCCGCCCCTCGAGCCGCAGAAGCTCGAGCTGGTGAGGCTGCCCGGCGCGGCCGCGGCGGCCGCGCGTGGTGACACCGCCAAGGCCGATTCGGCGGGCGGGACGCGAGACTCCGCCGCGCACGGAAGGGCCAGGGACTCGACGGCGGCGCGCGCCGGCCGCCGGGACGCGCCGCCGGCGCCGCGGCGCTGAACATGCGGCTCCAACGCGTGTCGCTCATCCGGGTGCGCCAGGCGATCACGGCGCACGTCCTCTTCAGCCTCCGGGCGGCGCTCGACGCGGTGGGCCACAACCGGCTGCGCGCCTCGCTCACCTCGCTCGGCATCCTGTTCGGCGTCGCGTCGGTCATCGCCATGCTCGCCATCGGCAAGGGCGCCGAGCGCGAGATCCTGGAGCAGATGCGGCTGCTGGGCTCCAATAACGTGGTGATCACACCGCTGGTGGAACAGCAGGAAGGCCGCGCCGACGAACCATCGGCCAAGCAAGTCAAGAAGTTTTCGACGGGACTCACCTACGCTGACGCCGTGGCCATCGCCACCGGCATCCCCGCGGTCGAGGTCGCGAGCGCGGAGATCGTGCTCAACACCTCCATCACGCGGGAAGGGCTGCGGCGCTCCGGAAAAGTGGTCGGGGTGGACACGTCGTACTTCCGCCTGACCAATCTCGAGTTGGGTTCCGGCAGCTGGTTCGGCCCGATGCAGGTCCAGCGCGGCCTGCCGGTGGCCATCATCGGCCATGCCGTGCGGACCCGGTTCTTCACCACCGACGATCCGATCGGCAAACCGCTCAAGGTGGGCGAGATCTGGGTCACCGTGATCGGCGTCCTCGCCGATCGGCGGCTGGTCGGCCAGTCGGCGCGGCTCGGGATCCGCGATCCGAACATGGATGTCTACGTCCCGGTGCACACCATGCTGCTGCGGTTCCGGAACCGGGCCCAGCTCACCCAGCGCGACATCGAGCTGGCGGCGCGCCCGGCCGCCGCCGGCGGCGGCGACGCCAATGCCGACGCCGAGAGCGACGACCGGCGCCAGGAGCGGCTGAACCGCCACCAGCTCGACCGCATCATCGTGCGGGTGACCGACTCGAAGCTGGTAGCGTCGGTGGCCGAGGTCGCGCGGCGGATGCTCGAGCGCCGGCACAACACGGTGGTGGACTTCGAGATCTCGGTGCCCGAGCTGCTGCTCCGCCAGGAGCAGCGGACCAAGACGATCTTCAACCTGGTGCTCGGCGCGATCGCCTCGATCTCGCTGGTGGTCGGCGGCATCGGGATCATGAACATCATGCTCGCGTCGGTGCTCGAGCGCATCCGCGAAATCGGGCTGCGGCGCGCGCTCGGCGCCACCCAAAAGGACGTGCTCTTCCAGTTCCTGGCCGAGGCCGTGATCATCAGCATGGCGGGCGGGATCGCCGGCATCCTGGTGGGGTCGGGACTCAGCTCCGGCATCGAGCGCTTCGCAGGCATCCAGACGATCGTGTCGTTCGTCTCGGTGGTGGTGGCGTTCGGCGTCTCCGTCACCGTCGGTCTCGTGTTCGGCATCGTGCCGGCCTACCGCGCCGCGCGCCAGGACCCGATCGCCTGCCTGCGCTACGAGTGATCATCATGACCCTGCGATTCCGCGTCCGCCTCCTTGCGCTGGCGCTGGTCGCCGCCGCGCCGCTCGCCGCGCAGCAGCGGATCACCCTCGAGGAGGCGATCGGCCTGGCGCAGCAGCGCGGCCACCAGTCCGCCGCCGCCCGGGCCACGCGCGACGCCGCCCGCTACCGGAACCAGGCGTTCGGGTCGCGGCTCCTGCCGCAGCTGTCCTTGGGCGGCACCGTGCCCGCCTACAACCGTTCGATCATTCCGGTGGTCCAGCCCGACGGCAGCACCCAGTACCGCCCGCAGCAGCAAACCAACGCGACGCTGTCGATGCAGCTGACGCAGAAGCTGCCGGTCACCGGCGGTGACCTCTTCATTTCGTCGTCGCTGGGGCGGCTGACCCTGATCGGCACCCAGTCCACCGAGACCTGGTCGTCCACGCCGATCTCCGTCGGCCTCCGGCAGGAACTGTTCCGTCCCAACACCACCCGCTGGGACCGGCGCGAGCAAAGCGTGCGCTCCGGACTGGATGAGCGGACGTACCTCGAGACCCAGGAAGACATCGCGCTCCAGACCACCGATCTGTTCTTCAACGTCTACGCCGCGCGTGTGGCGTACAACAACGCGGTGACCAACGCCGCGGTCAACGACACGCTGTACCGGCTGAACAGCGGCCGGTTCGACGTCGGCCGGATCGGCGAGAACGACCTGCTCCAGAGCGAGCTGGCCCTGCTCCGGGCGCGCACCTCGGTCGAGGGCGCGCGGCTCCAGTACGAGCGGGCCACGGCCGCGCTGCGCCTGGCGCTCAACATCGCGATCGGCGTGCCGCTCGAGGTCGCCGTCACCCCGATCGTGCCCGCGTACGACGCCGACACGGCGCGAGCGGTCCGCTACGCGCTCCACAACGGTGCGACGGTGAGCAGCGTGGAACTCCAGGCGGTGCAGGCGCGGCGCCGCGTGACCGAAGCGAAACTCGCCAACGGCCCGGGCGCGACCCTCCAGGCGAGCTACGGCTACAACCAGGTCGCCCCGAGCGCGGCGGTCGCCTACCAGAACCTGCTCGAGGCGCGCCAGCTCACGCTGTCGGTGCAGGTGCCGCTGTGGAACTGGGGCTCGCATGGCGAAGAGGTGCGGGCCGCCCAAGCGGACCGCGACCGCGTGACGACGCTGTCGGAGGCGACGCTCGACCAGCTCGCCCACGACGCCCACTTCGCCGCGCTCCAGCTGGCGCAGGCGCGCCGCAACGTGGCGCTCTATGCCAAGGCCGACTCGGTGGCCGGGCGGCGCTTCGAGGTCGCGTACAACCGCTATACGATCGGCCGCATCACGATCGACAACCTGTACCTCGCCCAGTCGGAGAAGGACCAGGCGGTCGGCCAGGTCGCCGAAAGTCTGCGCAGCTACTGGCGGGCCCACTACCAACTGCGGCGCCTGACGCTGTTCGACTTCGCCACCGGCCAGCCCATCCGCTGATGGCTACGCGCACCGTGTAGGAGCCGGCGCGGTCACAGCTGTGTGCCGTGCGCCTCGACCCATGCCTTGGCTTGCGCTTCGACCCACGGATAGGTGAGCTGGATGCCGTCTTCGAGATAGAACTTGGGCTGCCAACCCAACGAGTAGATGCGCTCATTGCTGAAGTTGCGCGACCGCACGCCGACCGGCCCTGTGATGTGCTTGATGTTGATCCGCTTGCCCGCGATCTTGGCGACCGTGGCTACCAGCTCGTCCACCGTCACGTACTGCGGGCAGCCGATGTTGACCGCGCCATGCAGATCGGACTGCATGAGCAGGTAGATGCCGTCGACCATGTCGTTGACGTGCGTGTACGATCGGACGGCGGTGCCGTCGCCCCACACTTCGATCGTGCCGCCATCGGGCACGGACGCGATCTTGCGGCACATCGCCGCCGGGGCCTTCTCGCGCCCGCCGCGCCACGTGCCTTCCGCGCCGTAGCAGTTCTGGAAGCGCGCGATGCGGACTTGCATGCCCGTGGTGCGCTCGTAGGCTTCCGCTACTCGCTCGGAATACAACTTCTCCCAGCCGTATTCATTGTCGGGATGCGCTGGAATCGCCTGCGCTTCGGTCATCTCCGGTTCGCCGGGCCGCATGTCGCGATAGACGCACACCGACGACGAGAAGAAATAGCGCGGGATCTTCATGTCGGCGGCGGTGCGCACCATGTACAGATTGATCAGCGCGCTGTTGTACATGATCTCAGTCTCGGCCGAGTGAATGAAGCCCATGCCGCCCATGTCCGCGGCCAGCTGATACACTTCGTCGAACTTGCCGTCGGGCAGGGTCAACGCCTGCTCGCAATTCGCTTTGATGCGCAGATCGAGTTGCAGAAATTCATCAGCGCCGGAGTTGGGTGACCACTCATGCGGCTTGATGTCCACCGCGCGCACCCAGTAGCCTTCGCGCTTGAGTTTCTTGACCAGATGGCCGCCGATGAAGCCGCCGGCCCCGCAGGCCAATGCTCGTTTCATGGTTACGCTCCAGACAGAAGATGCGGCGATGATACGGTGTCCAGAAAACCCGCGCAATTGGCGGGTTCATCGCCGCCATGCAGGGGTTGACTAAGTGTAGATGCGGCAGTATCTTAGAATCGCAGATGCAGGTCCAAGGTCCGAGTCTCCTCGCGCGCCTCGAGCGCGAAATCCTCCCCCTCGTTTCCAAGCCGAATCGTTACGTCGGGAATGAGCGTGGCATCGTCCGCAAGGATTGGGACGCGGTCCGCGCGCGGCTGCTCTTCTGCTTCCCGGACGTCTACGAAGTGGGGATGAGCCACACCGGCACGCAGATCCTCTACCACATCGTCAACCGTCGTCCGGAGTGGCTGTTCGAGCGGGCATACGCGCCGTGGCCGGACATGGAGCGGCTGATGCGCGAGCGCGGCATCCCGCTCTACTCGATCGAGTCGGGCCGCACGGCGCGCGCGTTCGACGTCATGGGCTTCACGCTCCAGTCGGAGCTGACGTACACCAATGTTCTCACGATGCTCGACCTCGCCGGCATCCCGCTGCGGCAGTCGGCGCGCAGCGACGGCGACCCCATCGTGCTGACGGGCGGCCCTTGTGTCTCGAACCCCGAGCCGCTGGCGCCCTTCGTGGACGCCGTGCTGCTCGGCGACGCCGAGGACGCGATCCACGAGATCCTCGAGGTCGTGGCCGACCACAAGGAGAGCGGCGGCGCGAAGGGCGAGGGGTCGACGGCGCGCGAGCGACTCCTGTGGCGGCTGGCGACGGAAGTGCCCGGCGTGTACGTGCCCTCTCTCTACGGCGTACCAGCGTACCGGCGTACCAGCGCACCGGAGTCGCTCGGCGGCGATGCCGCGTCGGCGCGACTCCCGCGCGCTCGCGGGTCGGACGGCACGCACGGCGCCCCGCTTCGCGCGCAGGAGCCGCGCCTCCTCGCATCTGCGGCGGGCGACGCTGTTCCCGTACGCCCGTACGCCGGTACGCCGGTACGCCGGTACGCCGGTACGCCCGTTCCCTCGGACGCCCGCCTCCCGTTCCCCGTCCTCGCGCGCACCGTCCCCGCGCTCCGCGCCGAGGACTACCCGCGGGAGATGCTCGTGCCCGTAGGCGAGGTGGTGCACGAGCGCCTCCCCATCGAGATCCAGCGTGGCTGCGTGCGCGGGTGCCGCTTCTGCCAGGCGGGATATCTCTACCGGCCGGCGCGCGAGCGCGGCGTGGAAGAGTGCGTGGAGATCGCGGAGCAGGGCATCGCGTTCAGCGGGCACGAGGAGGTCTCGCTCCTCTCGCTGTCCACCGCCGACTACTCCCAGGCGGAGACGCTGGTGGAGTGGGTGAGTCGGGCGATGGCGCCGCTCGGCGTGTCGGTCTCGCTCCCCAGCCTGCGCGCCGACGCCTTCTCGGTGGGGTTGGCGGAGTCGGTGTCGCGGGTCAGGAAGTCGGGGTTCACCTTCGCGCCGGAAGCCGGTTCCGAACGACTGCGCCGCGTCATCAACAAGGGGCTCCGCGAGCCCGACATCCTCGACGCGGTGGACCGCGCGATGGCGGCCGGGTGGGCCGGCGTGAAGCTGTACCTGATGATCGGCCATCCCACGGAGACGATCGAGGACTTCGAGGAGTTGGCCCTGCTGGTCGGGAAGATCAAGGCGGTACTCCGCAAGCACCGCGGCCGCCGGCACGTGTCCCTGAGCATCTCGCCCTTCGTGCCCCAGGCGCACACGCCGTTCCAGTGGGAGCGGCAGGACTCGGAAGAGGAGACGCGGACCAAGCTGCGGTGGATCAAGCAGCGGCTCGGCGGGCAGGGCGTCGAGATCAGGCATCACGACCCGGCGGAGACGATCATCGAAGGGGTGATCTCCCGCGGCGGCCGCGAGGCGGCGGACGTCATCGAGGAGGCGTGGCGCCGCGGCGCGCGCTTCGACGGCTGGTCGGAGACGGCCGATCTCGCCGCCTGGCGCGGCGCGCTGGACGCCGGCGGCCTGTCGCTCGATGCGGCATACCGCGAACGCGCGGAGGACGAGAACCTGCCGTGGGAGGTCGTCTCGTACGGCATCGGCCGCGCGTGGTTCCTGAACGAGCGGCACAAGGCCTACGCGGCGCGGGAGACCGACGAGTGCAAGATGGTCCGCTGCTCGGCGTGCGGGGTGTGCGATTTCGACGGGCTGCGGAACGTACTCGCCCCGCCACCCATCCCCCCCGGCGGGCGTACCGACGCACCGGCGCAGGAGCGTACCGACGCACCGGCGCAGGAGCGTACCGACGCACCGGCGTACCGGCGTACCGGAGTCGCATCGGCCGGCGCTTCGGGCTCCGCAGCGATGTCGGTGCCCCGGTGCCCCGGTGCCCCGGTACGCTGGTCAGCCGGTACGCCCGTACGCATCCGCGTGCGCTACGCCAAGCGCTCAGCGCTCCGCTTCGTCGGCCACCTCGAGATGATGGGCGAGCTGGACCGCGTCCTACGTCGGACCGGGGCGCCGGTGGTATACTCCGAAGGCTTCACCGCGCGGCCCCGGGTCAGCGCGGGAGCCCCGCTCGCGACGGGCTGGCTGTCGGAGAGCGAGTGGCTGGACGTCGAGCTGGCGGGGGAGTGGGATGCCCCCGCACTCGCGCGACTTATCCACGATCTCAACCGGCACGCCGTGGCCGGTCTCGGGTTCCTCGCGGCGGGAGTCCTGTCCGGGAAGGGCCGGTCCCTGATGGCCTCGGTCGAGCGCAGCACCTATCGCGCCACGTTCCCGCAACCGCCGTTCGAGTGGTCCTTCGCGGACCTCGACGCGGGTTGCCGGACGTTCCTTGCGCGAGCGGACGCGCCCTACGCCCGGGAGCGCCACGGCAGGACCAGGCAGGTGGACCTCCGACCTCTCGTCCACGACCTCGCGGCGCTCGACGCGTCCACGGTCGTGGCGGAGGTGCGGACGGCAAGCGACGGGTCGGCCAAGCCGACCGAGATACTGGAGGTGGCACTCGGCATCCCTCGGGAGCGCGTGCCCCTCATACTCATTCAGAAGACGGACACCCGGTTCGCCGGCGGCGCAGCGCCGCTGGAGGGCTGCGCGGTGGCCGTCGGAGACACGGACGTTGAAACGGGAAATCTTGATCAATGGCAGCCCGCGGGAGACCCGCGTGGCGATCGTGGAGGACGACCAGCTTGTTGAGCTGCTGGTCGATCGGCCCGACACCCGCCGCTCGGTGGGTGACATCTACCTCGGCAAGGTCGAAGCGGTCCTGCCGGGCATCCAGGCCGCCTTCGTCGACATAGGCGCCGAGAAGAGCGCGTTCCTCCACTCGTCGGACCTCATCGAGTCGGAGGAGGATGACCTCGACGAGGAGCCGAACGGGGACGAGGAGACCGACAAGCCGAACGGCGGCAAGGAGCGCGAGAGCCGGCGCGGCGGCAAGTTGCCCCCGATCCAGGACCTGCTGAAGCGCGGCCAGACCATCCTCGTGCAGGTCTCGAAGGAGCCCATCGGCACCAAGGGGTCGAGGGTCACAGCGCAGGTCTCCATCCCGGGCCGGTTCCTCGTCTATATGCCGACTGCCTCGCCGAAGGTGGGGGTGAGCCGGAAGATCGAGTCCCGCGAGGAGCGGGCGCGGCTCAGGCAGATGGTGCAGAAGATCCTCCCGAAGGACGTGGGCGGCGTGATCGTGCGCACGGTCGGGGAGGAACTCACGGAGGATCACTTCAAGCGTGAGTTGGACGCCCTCCTCAAGCTGTGGAAGAAGATCAACAAGAAGAAGGCTTTCGCGCGGCCGCCCGCGCTCATCCAGCGCGAGACGAGCCTCACGCGCGGCATCATCCGCGACCTCTTCTCGGCCAAGGTGGACCATCTCTGGGTGGACTCGAAGGAGCTGTACCACGAGATCCATGCCTACCTGGATCAGGTGGGGCCGGAGCTGAAGGAGCGCGTGACGCTGCACAAGGAAGACCAGCCGCTGTTCGACAAGTTCGACGTCGAGAGCGAGATCCGGGACCTCTTCAAGCGGCGCGTGGACCTGCCGACCGGCGGCTACTGCGTCATCGAGCCGACCGAGGCGCTCGTCTCGATCGACGTCAATACCGGCCGGTACACCGGCAAGCGGGACCCCGAGAAGACCATCCTCAAGACGAACCTCGAGGCGGCGCGCGAGGTGGCGCGCCAGCTCCGGCTGCGCGACGTGGGCGGCATCATCGTGTGCGACTTCATCGACATGGAGTCGTCGGAGAACCGGAACAAGGTCCTCCAGGAGTTGCGCCAGCATCTGGCGCGGGACCGCGCGCGGACCAAGGCGTTCGCCGTGTCTGACCTCGGCCTGATCGAGATGACGCGCCAGCGGGTGCGGCCCTCACTCCTGCAGTCGATGACGGAGGCCTGCCCGGCGTGCTCGGGGACGGGGCGCGTCTTCCTGCCGGAGACGGTGGTGCGGCGGCTGGAGCGGTCGCTGAAGCGCGCCGCGCTCGCCGACAAGGACCCGCGGATGACGGTGCGGCTCCACCCGGAGGTGGCGCTCTACCTCTACGAGCAGGAGCCGAACTTCCTCAAGAACCTGGAGAAGCAGACGGGGATCGATCTGGAGATCCGGGACGATCCGATGATGAAGCTGGACGAGTTCAAGCTGATGAGCCAGCCGGCGGGCCGGGACGTGACGCAGGTGTATCTCGTCGCGTAGGCGCGCCGCGGGCGCAGCTGCCGAGCGCTGCGGGCGGGCGCTGCGGGCGGGGACGGCGG
>Ga0315287_10000025_pt1 | contig 147505 bp, 207 predicted proteins | sample YL17G11_0_MG_FD_205037 | JGI IMG/M metagenome (GOLD analysis project Ga0315287, IMG submission 205037) | Sediment microbial communities from Yellowstone Lake, YNP, Wyoming, USA - YL17G11_0 | ecosystem: Environmental > Aquatic > Freshwater > Lake > Sediment | place: USA: Wyoming | collected... | reverse complement strand
TATTATTTGTATCTCTACTACTTCATATATAGAGATATTAAATAAATTACAAAATAAGGGATTTAATAATATTAAATCATTCTTTGAAGTAGCTGAAGAAATAAATAAAGCTAATGATTATAAACATCCTTTAACTAATGGATGGAGAAAAGAAAAATGGAAAGAATCAGAAGAAATCTATTGTGATAAAGTTGCACATAATTTAAATGATGAAGCTTCAATTAAACAGTATTATTCATTTATTCATTGGCATATTTATTATACTGAATTTCTATATAATCAAACAATAAATTGTAATAATAGATATTTTATTCCTGAAATTACATCTGTATTACATGATCATGAAGTATTTGTAGATGTAGGTACTTATGATGGAAGAGTCATTAAAAAATTTATTGAAAATATACATAGTAGATTTAATTCAATTTATTGTTTTGAACCTGATTTAGAAAATTGTTTTAATCTTTCTCAATCAATAGGGGATATAGAATTTTTATATTTATATAATATAGCACTTGGAAATAAGAAAGGTTATGTCAATTTCAATAATTGTAAATATTTATCAAAAGTAGATAAAAGATCAAAAAATAAAGTTCCAATAAATAAATTAGATAATATTGAACTTACACCAACTTTTATCAAATATCACTTAGAAGGATATGAATTAGAAGCAATTAAAGGATCAATTAAAACTATTAAAAAATATAGACCAATTATAGCAGTTACTACTTATCATACAAAAGAAGGATTATATAAACTTCCACTATATTTAATTAAGAATCTTAAAAATTATAATTTTTATTGGAGAAATCATAACTATATGGGGCAAGGAGCAGTAATATATTGTATACCAAAGGAGAGAAGTAAGTGAACATACTACATCTAGTTCCACATCTTGGAGGAGGCGTTAAGGTCGTGCTTCTTAGTTGGGCAATTAATGATAATATTAATAATCATATATTTATGTCATTAGGATATGCAGATGAACAAGTAGAGCAGCTCTGTAATAAAAATAATATTAAAATATTTAGTAATGCAGAATATAATTTAATTTGTAAATATGTACAAGATTTTGCAGATATAGTTATTATTCATTATTGGAATTTTCCATTACTATTAGATTTTTTAATACAAAAAACTTTATCTAAATGTAGAGTTATAACATGGTTTCATAATTCTGGTTTTTATGCACCATATAATTTACCAAAAGAAATAATAGAATATTCAGATAAGTTTATATTTACTTCTCCTATAAGTTATGAGTTAGAAGTAATTACTAATTTACCTAAAGAATCAAAAGATAAATTAGGATGCATTTGGTCTACAGGAGGAATAGAAAAATATAAAGATATAAAACAAAATAAACATGAAGGATTTAATATACTTTATGTAGGTACTTTAGATTTTGCAAAAATGTATAATAATTTTGTTGAAGTTTGTTTTAGAATAAGTAAACAAATACCAGAAGCAAATTTTATTATTTGTGGAACTGGGTCTTCTGAACAAGAAATTATAGAACAAACTGAATTTTATGGAATTAGAGATAAATTTATATTTGCAGGGTTAGTTAAAAATTTAATTCCTTATTTTGAAATAGCAGATATATTTTTATATTTATTAGAACCAACTCATTTTGGAACAGCAGAGCAAATACTTGGTGAAGTTATGGCTAGTGGAATTATTCCAGTTGTATTTAGAAATAAATGTGAAAAACAAATAGTAGAAAATAATATAAATGGTTATATAATATCAACTGATGATGAATGTTTGTCCGTTGTACAACAAATATATAATGATAAAGATAAATTAACTACATCTTCTATTTCTTTAAATGCTTCAATAAGTGCGCAAGAAAAATATTCAATAGAAATAATGATTAATGATTGGAATAAATTATTTAATGAAGTTATTCTTTTACCTAAAAAAGAAAGACAATGGTTTACTAATTTTAAAGATATGTATGGAGAAGGTACAATAGCTTTTTTAGAATCATTAGATTATAAAATAGCTACTGCATTTCAAAAATATATAACTTATGAACAACAAATAGAAAACATATTTAATTCTAATTTACAGTGGCAATCAACCAGTAAAGGTAGTATAAAACAATATCTACAATATTTTCCTAATGATAAATATTTAAATAAATTTCAAAAAATAATGAATAAATAGTAATGCAAATAATTTATAATAATATACCCTTTGAAATTACAGAGTTATATCAACCTATTTATAATTTTAATGAAGTACAAGAGTATAAAAGAAATAGTAATGATAGATGGAAAACTATTCTACAAGCAGAAGAAGGATATAATAACAATAAAATGTTTGAAGGTAGTATTTGTGATTGGGGATGTAGTCTTGGTTATTTTTCTTTTAAATTAGCAGAAAAAACAAAAAAAATAATAACTGCTATTGATTACGACTATAATAATATATTATTATGTAATGAAATAAGAAAATTTAATCAAATTAAAAATGTAGAATTTTTAACTGGTATAATACCAGAAGCAATTCCTGAAAATTATGAATCTCATATTATTTTATCAACCCTACATCATTTTCAAAAAAATTATAAATTACCCAATGAAGTTTATGAAAAAATAAAAAACTCAACTACTATTTATTTAGAATTAGCGCATTGTAATGAATCACCTAGTTGGGCAAATAAACTACTTCCTGAAGATTATGAATCTCTTTCCCCTATTCATACATTATTTAATTATATAACTAATCAATTTTTAACTCATACAGTTAGACTTATTGGTGTACATAAAACTCATATAGGGAGTCTTAGACCATTATTTCAATTAAAAAAACATATTTCAGAAAAAATAGAAACTGAATTATTTACGGGAATTATTTATGATAGATTTTTATTGCCTTATATAGACTTTGGAGATTTTTCTTTAACTCCTCAAGGAAAACTAGCTCATGGAAAAAGAGAAAAACAAGGAATATCATACGCTTTTGCAAAAGATGTATTAAATGAAAAATATTTTTTAAAATTTATTAATAATGTTTTAACTAAAAAATCAAAATTTATTAATGGATTTTTATTAAGTGATATAATTAAATTTGGATTACTTCCTTATTATGATAGATTTAAAATAAAAACTCAACTTACAAAATATAATTCTACCAATCATACAGATCCACATACTTGGAATTTTTTTATTACTGAACAATCAGAAGTAATTCCTATTGATTTTAATGAATATACAACAATAACAAATGAAAATCTAAATGCCTTTATCTCAATATTAATACAAACTATTTGAGGTTGAAAAATCAATGACTATTGGAACTCGTATTATTCTTGAAAATAGAAAACCATTAGAAACTCTATTGCCATTAGAGGCTCCATTAGTACTTTTTATAGACCCTTCTGATTGGTGCTGTCTTAAATGTTTGTTTTGTCCAACCTCTGATAAAAAATTAATGAAGAAAGTTAATCGTCCCTTACAATCAATGAATTTTTCATTATTTACTTCAATTATAGATGATCTATTACAATTTAAAACTAAAATTAAAGTAGTTAGACTTTATGGGCATGGTGAACCACTACTTAATATTAATTTTAGTAGAATGATTAAATATGCTAAACAATCAAATAGAGTAGAAATGGTAGATACTACAACTAATGCTATTTGTTTATATCCTCAATTAAACTTAGAATTAATTGCATCTGGAATAGATAGAATAAATATTTCAGTTAATGGATTGAGTGATGAACAATATCACAAATTTACTGGAGTTAAAATAGATTTTAAAAAATATGTTGAGCATATAAAACATTTATATGAAAATAAAAAACAGTGTTATATATTTATAAAAATAAATGGAGATACAATTTCTAAAGAGGATGAACAAAAATTTTTAGAAATATTTGAACCAATTGCGGATGCAGTAGCAGTTGAAAAATCTATGGCCTGTTGGCAAAGTTTTAAACCAAAAGGATTTTTAAGATCAGATGATACTATAGGAATTTATGGACAATCACTCAAAGAAGAAGCTCTGGTTTGTCCATATATAATGTATTCTCTTTTTATACATAGTGATGGATTGGTATCTTCTTGTTTTTTAGATTGGAATAGAAAATTGAAAATAGGAGATATTAATACTACTTCAATTTATGATATATGGAATGGAGAACAATTAAAAAATTTTAGAAATTTTATGTTAGAAGGCAAACGTAAATCACATCGTTATTGTAAAAATTGTGATCAATTAAAAAAAGGTATGCCATCAAATATAGATAATTATGCAGAAGAATTAATAAAAAAATATAATTTTTAGGAAATATTAAAATGGGATTATTACTTCCTCAAATAGAATATACAATTAAAACATGTAAAGAAAATAATATAACAGGATCAATATTAAGTTTAGGAAGATTAGATTATTTTATTAATTTTGAACAATTTGAAAAATTAATGATAAAATATGAATTAGCATATTATGTTAATACTACATTAAAATTTTTTGATTCAAAAATAGATACTGCTGTTAAGAACTTAATTGAACAACATAAACATATGAGTCTTTCAAAACAAACAATAATAGCATATCCTTGTATAAGTGATACTCTTTTTTATACAGCTTTAGGTTTTGAAATAATGGATTCAATTGATGTTCAAGGTACAGCAACAATTATTTTTAATTTAAATAATAAAGGTATTATTGATATTATTGATAAAAGATATAATCTAGTTATTGACGCAGGAGTAATGGAACATGTATTTGATATACGTAGTGTATTTTTAAATTCTACTGATTTATTAACTCTTGAAGGATATATAATACATATATTACCAGCTAATAATACTATGGATCATGGATTTTATCAATTTTCTCCAACATTATTTAATGATTATTATTTGACGAATAAATATGAAATAATAAATAATATTATTTTAGAATTACTTCCAAATAAATATTCAAGATCTACTTTTTTTGTCGATAGATGGGATTATTATAGATTAATTGAATATGATCCTTATTTTTTTGGTAAAAATAGTTTTGGACAGTTATCTGATAATATATATTATGTAATGATGTGTGCAAAAAAACAAATAAATTCTTTAAGAGATCAAGCTCCACATCAATATGCTTTTGCTGGAAATCCTATAATTTCTCCATGGTATGTAGTAGATAAAGAGGTTAAGATGCAAAACAATAAATTAATATTTGATTTAGGTTTTTGTGATGGTACAGATACTGCTTATTATTTAGAGCAGGGATTTAAAGTAATAGCAGTAGAAGGTAACCCCAATTTAACTGAAATAGGAAATAAAAAATTTAAAGATGAAATAAATAAAGGTCAATTAATTCTTTTAAATAATGTAGTATCTGATGAAATAACTAAAATAGATTTTTATATTCATCCAACTAAATTAGAATGGGGAAGTATCTATCAACATATTGCAGAACAAGATGGAGAAACAAGTACTAAAGTAATAGTTGAGTCAATAAATATAAGTAGTCTTTTTGAAAAGTATGGAATACCATATTATATGAAAGTTGATATAGAAGGTTGTGATATAATAACTTCCTTTCATTTAAGGTTTGCTAAAGAAAAACCTAAATTTGTTTCTTTTGAATTAAATAAAATAGATTATATGCATTTATTTATAAATCTTCAAAAAGCTGGGTATAAATATTTTCAGTTAAGAAATCAGGCCAATAATACACCATTAAGTTCAGGTTTATTTGGGCAATTACTTCCTTTAGATAAATGGGTTAGTGCTGATATCGCTTTAGATAGGTATATAAAATTTAATGAATTACGAGGATTAGATAGAGAAAATTTAAGTTTTGGATGGTTGGATATACATGCTCAACAATAAAATATTATTTATAATTCCTCCCTATCTTCCATTTGATGAATATAAATCTTCTAAAGTAGGACAAAAATTACCAACCTTAACACCACCTTATGGAGTATTATCTATTATTTCATACATAAATCAAAATAAAGAATATAATATAGAAATTTTAGATTTAAATTATGAGATATTAAATACACCCAATTTAGAAGTAAATATATATCAAGAATATATTATTAACATAGTTACAATAAAATTAAAATCTTTTGATCCTAAATACATCTGTATTTCAGCTCTATTTAATACTAGTTTTCCTCATATGAAATATTTATGTCCTATAATTAAAGAAATATTACCAGAAAATATTCTTATTATTGGTGGTGGGTTAGCTACAAATTTATATGAAGATTTATTTACTGAAATTTCTTGTATTGATATTCTATGTTATGGTGAAGGAGAATTACCTTTTAAAAAATTATTAGATGATAAAGAGAATAAGCAAGTACATGAAATAAGTAAATCTTTAATAACAAAAAAATCATTAAAATTAAATATTAAACCTGAATATGATTTTATTTATAATCTTGATGATATTCCAATTATTGATTTTACTTATATAAATTTAAAAAAATATAATGGACGATCTTATGTAGATAAAGATTCTAATAAAATAGAAGTAAGTATTCATACTTCACGTGGATGCCCTTATAATTGTTGTTATTGTAGTAATTATATCGTTCATGGTAAAAAAATTAGAATAATGTCTAATGAAAGATTTTTAGAAACTATTAAATATTATATTAATAATTATAAAATGAATACTCTTCTTATTGAAGATGATCATTTTCTTGCTAATAAAGAAAGAGCTTTATATTTATTAGAAGAAATTAGAAAATTAAATATTAATATAGAATTCCCTAATGGTATTGCTGTTTTTAAAATAGATGAAGATATTGCGAAAGCATTAGCAGATACTAAAATAAAATTACTTCCTTTAGCTATTGAATCTGGGTCAGAATATGTTTTACATAAAATAATAAATAAACCTCTTAAAAAAGAACAAATATATAAAGCTGTAAAATTATTAAAAAAATATAATATAAGACTTCATGCATTTATTGTAATTGGTTTTCCCAATGAATATGATAAACATAGAAAAGAAACTTTAGATTTATTACTTGATATAGGGATAGATTGGGCTCATATATTTATTGTTGTTCCTATTGCTGGAAGCCGATTATATCAACAATGTAAAGATAATGGATATTTACTAACTACTGACTATAATAAATATACTATATCTAATTGTAATATCAAAGCACCTGGAGTAAAACCAGAACAAATAGAAAAATATGCTCAGTATATGAATTTAATTGTAAATTTTTTAGAAAATACTAATTATAAAAATAATAGATATGATATTTGTTTACCTTATTTTCAAAATGTAGTTAATCATTATCCTAGTCATGCAATTGCTCATTATATGTTATATAAAATATATATTAAAAGTAAAATATTAAATAATATAGAAAAAGCTGAATATCATTATAATTTGTTTAATAATTTAAAAATTAATAATGAATTTTATAAAAAAATAATAGATAAATTTAAAAAAGAAGGTTATAATTTTGATAGATTATAGGGATAAAAAATGGTTAATAATGCAACCAATAGAAGGAGGAAGATGGTCTACTCCTAATTTTAATGCACCTTGGAATGATGATTGCAATATTGCTTTAGGTAAATTATTACAATGTGGAGCAAGTCATATAAATAATGTAGATATAGATATGACAGCTGATATATATATTTTACTTTCAGCTTATACACATACTTATGAACATGAAATAGAATTTATTAGAAAAGTTAAAGCAAATGGATCTAAAGTAATCTTATCAATATCATCTGATTATAAATTTCTTACAGGTGATAATTTAATAAATAAAAATGGTATTATATATACAGCATTATGTAAGGAAGTTGATATTATTATGTCTGGAATTCCATCACACATGAAATTCTTTGGTAGATATCAACATAAAGTTATAAATATGGGAATGTTTCTTGAAAGGGTAAATTTTTCTTTACCATATGAACAAAGAGATATCGATATTCTTTTATCAGGATCAATTAATAGAAATGAAATAACATTAGCCTTTGCTATTGAAATAATGTTGATGCTTAAAGAGAAATATCCAGATAAAAGAATTGTTTATCCTACAAATAGAAAAAATATTTTACAACCATTATACCCTGAAATTGAATTTCAAGATGCAATAACTACTAATAATCGAGGATTAATTCCTTGGTTATCTAAATCAAAAGTATATATAAATCCTGATGCTAGACCAGGACCAGGAAGAGCGATAATAGAATCTTTTTATTCACGAACCCCTTATATTAGCAGTACTATGTGCTATGCTTCAAAATATTATCCAGATTTTACTTATAATCATATGAATATAGAAAAAATAGTTAATCAATATGATAAATTATTAAATTCAAATAGAGAAGAAATACTTAAAAAATCAGAACAATTAGCAGAAGAAGATTATTTTGATAATGCTATACAACGAATTATGAATACTCTATATTCAGACTAAACAATTATTTTTAAATTATAAGGAGAAGTTAAGTTGAAAATTTTATATATGAGTCTTTTTCCAGAGCAAAATAATTGTCATGAAATAGAAAATTTAAACTATTTTATGGAGTCATCTAAATATAATAAAATATCTAATTTATTTACTTATCGATTATTTTCTTGTCATAATCAAATGACAAAAAATCTTCAAGATATTTTATCATGCACAGAATGCCCTGAAGAGAATTTATTTAATTTTGAAACATATAATATACAAGTTACAAAATTACCTTTTGATGCTATTTATAAAGAAAATATGAATGAAAAAAATGCTCATGAAGTTGGATGGGCAAAACAAAGAATATATATGTTTATGAATATTAAGAAAGTACTTACTTCTTTTGATTATATTTTTTATATTGATGCTGATATAAAAATTGATGCTAATGATATATATAAATTATGTAAAATTCTTGAAAGAAAAAATAAAGAAATAATTCCATATATTATAAATATCCCATATATTATAAAATCTAAAAAACAAGTAATGTCTGATAGTTTTGGTTGTTTCATCTTACCTATTAAAATATTAAATAATATAATAGATATAACACAAAATCTTTATGAAGTAATAAATGACGGTGAAAAATTATATAGAAGATATGCTCCAGATTGGATATTAAGAAAATTATTACTTCGAGAAGGATGTAAAGAAATACGAGGAGATAGTTGTAATACTAAACACTATTTAAATAATACTAATTTTTATGAATTTGATTCAAATAAAATAACTTTCAATTAAATTAAAATTATTTTTTACTAATAATCAAATGATATGGAAGTAATTCCTAATTGTTTTATAAAACAATTTTATCAGGGGGTATTTTTAATGTTTAAAACATGGAGAAAAGTTAAAACTCTTCAAGACACTGTAACTGCTGCAGAAGTAACAGCTACAAAAAAAATTATGTTTGTAGGTACAGGAGTTCCAGCACATGCAACAGATCCTTTTGCATATACACTTGGAATTAAAAGAGGAGAAGTAGATTATTCGTTTAAAACAAAACATGCATATAGTACTGCATCAGGAGCAGTTGTTATTTATAATAATAGTTCCGATTATGTTCTCACAGCAGGGGATGTAGTTACTATTATAGGTACTTACGTGTAACCCACCAGTTAAACTCCTTTTGAAATATAAAGGAGTTTTTTTAAAAAATAGATCATTAGGAGAATTTTTTGAAATCTAAAAATAGTCCTCGAATATTAATATGTAGTGATTCATTTAAGAATATAACTGGTTTATCATATGTAGCTTTGAATTTATGTAATTTTTTTATTCAAAAAGAATATTTAGTAAATTATTGCATTTTGAGTGGAGAAGATTGTACGATAAATGATCTTCCTAATAAAGGGCATTTCTTTTATGAAAATTTATTTGATTCAAAAATTTATAATTGTCAAAATAAAAAACAAGATTCTTTAACTATCTTAAATGATTGTATAAAAGAATTTAAACCTAATATAGTTTTAACAATTCATGATTTATGGCAATTTGAAAATATCATATTATCTGCATATAGAGATACATTTACATGGATAGCATATTGTCCAATAGAAAGTGATTTCTATTCTGGATATGTAATTAATCCAACACAAATAGATCCAAATATAAGAAAATCTTTAAGTGATATATGTAAAAATATAGATTATTCTATTGCTTATAATGAAGTTGGTAAAATACAATTAAATAAATTTGGAGCTAATACTTTAGAATCTTTACCAAATGGGTTAGATAATTTTTATTTTGAAGAAGAAGAATTAACTAAACAATTAGTTTTTCGTGGAGCAATTAAAGAGGATGATTTTGTTTTTATTACAGTTGGACATAATTTCAATAGAAAAGGATTAGATTTTGTCATAGAAGCTTTTTATAAATTTTTACAAAAAGTAGATAATAAAGAAAAATATAAATTGTATCTTCATGGAATGGTAGATACAGTAGATGCAGGAACTGATATAAAATCTATGATTTATGAATTGAAAATATCAGATAATATTATACTATCTAAGCCTGAACAAATATCAAAAAGAGAATTATATAAAAGATATCGATGTTGTAATTGCTATATAGGATTGCCTCTTGCAGAAGGGTTTGGATATGGATTTATGGAAGCAATGATAAATGGTCTTCCTATTATATATCATAATGTAGGTGGTATATCACAATATATACAAGATTTTGGTTTTCCTATATCAAGTGTTGCTACTATAAGACCAAATAATTATTTCTGTGATTGGAAAATACCCAATATAAATGAAACAGTTGAAAAAATGTTAGAAGTAATTCAATTAAATTTAACTGAATTAGATATTATTAAAAAAAGAAATCAAGAAGAAGGACAAAAATACCTTTGGGAAAATGTATATACTCAATTAGAAACTATATTAGATTTTAATATTATAAATAAAATAGATATATTTAATAAATTAAGTATTAAAAGAACAGCCTAATATATATAAAATACTTTTAAAAAATAATTTAATTTTTTAAAAGTATTTTATATATTATAAATAAAATTAAATTAAATAAGGAAAAAATAAAATAAAACCAATTGATGAGTTATGTTTGGTTCACCGATTTCAAAAATAAAATAAAATAAATATAGTTAGAGTTGTATTTAGTTCACTAAATAATAGATAAAGAAAATAACAAGGAAGAATAAAAAATGAAAGATAAAAAATGTTATATATGTGATGAAACAAAACCAGAATATTTTAATAGATGTGAAAAACATGACGTATGTTTGTCTTGTGGAAAACACACTTTAGAATTAGGTACTATGAATCGATGGGGAACTCTTGGTGGATTTAGATGTCAAGATTGTGAAGAGAAAAGAATACAATCTGAAATAGAAAACTTCCAAAAAGAACATGAAGAGGATGATTATCAATATAGTGATGATGGAGCAATTTGTCCATATTGTGGTTATTTGCATAAACCAGATAGTGAAAGTTCTTATTTTTATAATGATGGAGATGAGAATATAGAATGTAGTAATTGTGGAAATGAATTTAATATAGAAACTTATATTTCTTATTCTTATACTACAACTAAAAAGGAGAATAAATAAATGTCTAAAGTATTAAATTTAGAATTCAAATCTCTTAAAGATATGAATGAATGGCTTGAATAGTATATAGATGGTGGTGGAGAACAAAATGCTAATTTTTATACTGTTTTTAAAAAATCAAATTATTTTAAAAATAGAAAAATAAATAATGAAGGAATGTTTATAGATAAACCAAAAATATTTCATTTGAAATTAGAAAAAGGAAAATAAATGAAAATAGAACTTAAAGGAAATCCAAATTATTGTGCAACTATAGTACAAATAGATAGTATAATTGAACTTGAAGATTGTACACAAATACAAGGAACTATTATTCAAGGTAATCATGTAATAATATCTAAAGATGTAAAAATAAGTGAGGATGCAAGAATAAATGATATAGGTATATTTTTTCCTATTGAATGCTCTATCAAAGAAATATTTCTTAGAGCAAATAATCTATATAGGGATAAAGAACTTAATGAGGATAAAACTAAATCTGGATTTTTTGAATTAAATGGTAGAGTAAGATGTGTGAAATTAAGAGGATTTAAATCAGAAGGATTTTTTATTCCTTTACAAAGCATAAATTTTTTAACATCTAAAGATACTATATTTGATTTGACTAAAAACATACCTCTTATTACAATCGGGACAGATTTTGATCATATAAATGGGCAAATGATTTGTAAAAAGTATTTTGTACCAACTAAACAAGTTCAAAATGTTTCTAAGAAAGATAAGAAGAATAATAGAATAAAAAGATTTAATAAATTGCTGGACAATCAATTTAAATTTCATATTGATACAGCACAATTGGCAAAAAATATTCATATGATACAACCAAATAATTTAATAAGTATTACAGAGAAAATTCATGGCACTTCTGCAATAACTTCTTATATACTTTGTAATAGGAAACTTACATTAAAAGATAAAATTGTTAAGTTTTTTGGTGTTAAGGTAGAAGAAACAGAGTATAGCTATATATATGCATCTAGAAAAGTTATAAAAAATCAATATTTATATGAAGATAAACTTAATCATTATTATACTACTGATATATGGAAAGTAGGAGCAGAAGAACTTAAACCATTTCTTCAAAAAAATATGACTATATATTATGAAATCGTGGGATATTTATCTGATGGTAAAATGGTACAGAAGAGTTTTGACTATGGTTGTAGACAAGGACAACATGAGAAATATATCTATCGTATAACAACTACAAATTCAGATGGAAAAGTAACTGAATGGTCTATGTTTCAAATTCAACAATGGTGTAAACAAAATGGTCTTAAGGCAGTACTTGAACATTATTATGGATATGCTAAGGATTTATTTAAAGAAATAATAGAGTTTACTTCTAATGATATAGAAACATGGCAACATTTATTTCTTGAAAAATTACAAGAAACTTATCTTGAAAAACAATGCTCAATGTGTCTGAATAAAGTTCCGAATGAGGGAATCTGTTTAAGAAAGGAATCTTTAAATATTGAAGTATGGAAATTAAAATCATTTTTATTTAAACAGTTGGAAAGTAAACAAGCAGATGAAGGATTAGAAAATATAGAGGATAATCAAGGAGAAGAGATATGATATATTTAATTACAAATAAAAAAGCATGAGATTGAATTAAGGATGGAGAAAGAAATGTCAAAAGGTAGTAGAGAAGAAATTATGGAAGCAAATATTGATATGCTTTTTAGAATTAGTAGTGAGAAGGGTAAAAGAATATCTGATTTAGAAAAGTTAAAGGAAAAATCAATGTGTAGAACGTGCGAAAAATTTGTAGATTGTAAAAAAATAGAAAAAGCGGATAACAGGTGCTGTATAGGATATATACCAAAGGATAAACCAATGGAAAAAAAATTTATGTTTGATAGTGAAGAACAGGCAAGAGATTTATTCATTGAACTTGGTAGGCCGTTAACTGCAAGAGAGTTCCATCATCTTAATAGTAACGGTTACATCCGCAAATCAGAACTACAACAGAGGGTTGATGAAGCGGAAGAGATGATTACTACATGGGAAGAATCAGCACATGATTTAAATGATTGGGATACAAGGTTCATAGTTAAATTGATACCGGCATTTCAAGCCCTGAAGAAAGATCATCCAGAGTTTAAGATATGAATTTAAAACCATGTCCATTTTGTGGATCTGATAAAATTAAGTTGTTAGATAAAGATGAAACTATAAGTGAGTATTGTAAATATAAATATTTAATTATAGTATGTGATAACTGCAAAGCCACTTCAGGAGAATATTATATAAAGTTTTTTAACGAATTTTCAAAATATACAGTTCAGGATTTTAGAGAAAATAATGCTTTAAGATCAAGAGAAGAAGATTCTTATGAATTATATATAAATAAAGAAAAAATAGAATTATCAGAAAAATGGAATAAAAGGGTTTAAGAAATGAATATACATTATTTTTGTTACGACACTGAGAAAGAAATGCCAGCTTGGTTAAAAAATAAAGAATATAAGGATTATTCTGGAACAAAATGTGGGTATATGAGAAAAAATAAAACAGTCACAGCTCTATTAACGCATGTAACGTGTACACAATGTTTAAAGAAAATTAATGTGATATGTTAACTTGTAAAAAATATGAGGCTGAAAAATGATAACTGAAAAGAATATAGATGAAGCTATGCACGATTACAAATTAGCGTTAGCGTGGGTACAGGCAGAAGGGGGCAATCCTGTTAATAGCATGATGGAATTCGGATATACTTACAAAGAAGCGGTGTTTATACATGATAAATATTTAAGGAGAAATAAAATGAGTGGTTATTGCAAAAATTGTGGCAATCAACAATGTATATGTGTGGAAAATAATTTTGAAATAATTTATGGATCGGTAGTCAATTCATTTGGTGAAAGATGTTTTTTAAAGTACATCGAAGGCGGTCAAACAGAATGCTGTTTTTTTGATGACCCTTGTATAAATCATAAAACTGATGTTTTTATGGAGTCAGTTTATGAGGCTTTAGGCTGGCAGGGTGGGACGGTGCATCAAGTAGTTTCTGAACTTAAAAGATTAAAAGAAATAGAGGACAAATTTAACGATGCGACAAATTGCGTTGGGTGTAAGTGGTCAACTGAAGTTTCTGGATATTGGAATCCTAAGCAGTGTAATTATTGTATTAGAAATACACATGAGTTTGATTATTATGAAAAATGTTAAAATTAAAGAAGAAAAATTCACTATTAATAAAATAAAATAATTTAATTTTTTAAGAATATTTTATATACTATATTAGATTTTATAAAATAAATAAAAGGAGATTAGTAGAAAAATGCAATATTTTAAAAAAATAATTAGGATTTTAATTTTTCCAATGATATTTGTATTAATTTTAGTTTCTCCAATTATATTTTTAATATTATTTAATATATTATTAATAATAATGGTAATGTATGCTTCATATAAGATAACTACTACAATATGGGAATAAACAAATAATGTTAAAAAATAAAATTGAATTTCTACAAAATGAAGAAAGTGGTTATTGTTTTACACCTTGTCCATATGGTAGAGATAAAATGGTTAATAGTTCTAGTTGTTCTAATTGTATTCATAATTTTGGTATTATTAGAAATGAATTAAAAATAAAATGTACTGGGCATAGAATTTAAAATTTTAATAAATTTTTTCTATGTATGGAAAAATAAAAAATGAAAAAATTAAGTTTAATAATTACATTATTAGTTATACCAATTTTTGGATATGCTCATACTTTTCCTGATTTAAAAAAAAATCAAATAGAGTTTAAAATAAAAGCGAATAATTATTATGAATTTAAAATTAATTTACAAGAAAATACTCAATATATATTTAAATTAACTGGTATGAATATTTTTACTTTTAGAATTATTGATCCTAATGGATATAATTGTCCATTATATTTCTCAATAGATAATCAATTATTATTATGGGAAAATATAATAGATAAAGGAGAATATACTATTAAGGTCTATTCTGAATTAGAAAATAGAATAAAAATGATGTGGTGTATCTATTAATAACAAAGTCACAAATAAAATTAAAAAATAAATTAGGAGAATATTAAAAATGATCTGTAATAATTGTACTGAAAAAGGGTCTTGTATTTATATATGTAAATACATATGTCCAAAATTTCTTGAATCTGATAATTTTCAATCAAAGGAAAAACAAGTAAAAGATAAAATAATCTTTGAAAGTGAAGAAAAATTTAATGAATTTTACCAAACTTGTATACTAAATATTGTTTCATATAATGAAATATTAAGACAAGTTAAAACTAATGGTTATCTTTAGTAATTAACTCTTTAGAATTATGTTAGTTCACTGAAGACTAATATAAAAAAAGTGATTAATAAATGAAAACAGAACAAGAATTAAAAAATCAATGTACTCTTGAATTCATAAATTGGATGTATGAATTAGCAGAAGGGTTTGAATGCGCAGAATTTAATTCTAAACAATATGATAAAATTATAATTAATTCTAATGATACTTTACAATGGGGAGAAGAATTTGTTTTTTCTATACTTATTCGTAGAGCTATAGATGGATGGAATAAACAATATTTTCCAAAACAACGAATAACAATTCTTTATAATCTTACTGTAAGATATAATCAAAATTTAAAAAAATATTATAAATATTGTGATTATCGATGTAAAAAATTAACAGTAATAGAATGCGCCTGTCTTGAATGTTTATTAGATATCTTTGAGGAGAAAGAAGATGAAATCAAAGAATGAAAAAAGAATTAATAAAAAAGAGATAAAGGATTTAACAGATAATTTTATTATAGGAATAATAGATTTATATGGAGCTGTCCACTCAAAACTTATAGGTATGTCATCAGGCGAAAATCATGAGAGTGTTTATCCTTCTCAGATATTTTACCGTTGGTCATGGTGGGATGATCATAAAGGAATAGAAATCTCAGTTTTATCTTCACCAATTAATGATGAAGATTTTAATAAAATCGAAAGGCATCTAAAAAGAAAATACAATATTTAAAAGAGAAATTGATGAAATGTTAAAAAAATATATAATAGAATATGAGATGAATTTATATGGAGCGACTAAATGGGAAATATGAAAACATGGTTTATTTTTGGTTATGAAAAATGGGGTAATTTAAAACCTGCATATTGTTGTAGTAATGATGGTATTTATATGAAGCCTTTGTTTTTTGGCTTATGGATAAGGTATAAGCATGATTAAAAAAATGAGATCAACTAAATATGGGTCTATGAAAAAATCTTATTGGGAAACTTGTTCCATATGCAGAGTATCTAAATACTACCCCTATATTATAAATGGTATCTGTGAGGAGTGCTCAAAAATATGGGGTCAATAGATTAGGAGGGAAGATATGACAGACCGGATGGATAGAAAAACAGAATTTGAGAGAGAACTTATGTCTTTATTAAATAGATTTAGCATTGATAATGACTGTAATACACCTGATTATATATTGATGAAATATATTACAGATTGTATAGATGCATATAAAGAATGTAATGAAAGAACTTTGAGGCACAAATTATGATAACGGAAAAAGAATTAAAAGACAGATGTACGCCAGAGTTTATAAAATGGATGTGTGAACTTGCGGAAGGGTTTGAAGTAACCGATCATCCTATACCAATGGTACAATATAGTATTATTTTAAAATATATTGATAAATTTAAAGATAGTATGAATTTCCCTCTCCTCATTCATCGGGCAGTTGAGGGCTGGAATAATTTAAAAACTAATAAATTTGTACATCTCTATTCAAAGGGGGTCAGCCTCTTAACAAGGAAAGAAGATTGTTGTTTAACAACATTTGATTATTTGGAATATCAACCAGAAAATCTAACTCAACTCGAATGTGCCTTGTTGAATTGTTTATTAGAGATATTTGAGGAGGAATGATGAGTAAATGGTATAATTATCCGGATAAAATTCCAGAACCAAAAAAAACATTGAAGGTAATTCATTCTAATGGATACGAAGGGTATGCATATTTATGTGGATGCTGTAAAAAAGAATGGAGATGTGTTGTTTCTGGTGGAGGTTTGGCCATAGATGTTATAAAATGGAGATATGACGAGGAGGAAGTATGAATCAGAAAAAATATGAAGAAGCTTTGACGGAGAATTATAGGCTGAGTAAAAAAGTATCTCAACTCGAATCAGAAAATAAAACTTTAAAACAAGATATTAGAGACAGGGAGGGGATAATTGTAAAACTATCCGACAAAATTGTTATACTCAAAAAGGTTAATAAATGAGCAAAGCAAGAGAGAACTAGATTATATTATTTCAATCAAAAAACTTAAATCAGAGAAAGTTAGCATATATAATATTAAAAAGATGAATAAAGGATGTATAAATGAGGAATGTAATGGTTAAAAAATTTATAATAAAACTTTTTATGTTAACTGATATAAATGATATGATCTTACAAGGAAAGAAAAAACAAAAGCATCTAGATGAAAAATTTTGGAAAGAAAAATTACAAGATAATACTATTCATTTAAATAGAGAACACAGTCTAGAAATTCAAGAACTACAAGCACAAATATCAATGTTAGAAGATTCAATAAAAGTATATAAAAGTAAAGCAAAAGAAGTAGAAAATAAAGAATATGAAAATAGAAAGTGCGCAAAAAAAAATTCATTTGTAGCAACTAAAATGAGTACTCAAATAGAAGATTTTGCTATGTCTATTATGTCAATAGTTGGTAAAATGAAAGGAATAAAAGAAGAAGCAGAAAAAAATAAATTAGAGATAACTCAAAGATAATTTAAAAATATAAATTGAATTTGTTATTTAACACATATGAATAAAACTAATATCAGGAATTTGTAACCATTTCTCTTCTATTTTATCTTTAAGATCTGTTACATACACCCAAATAAATTTTCTTCTTTCTTTTTGTCTTTTAATATTTTGTTTATTGCTTCTAGCTTGGCTTCTAATAATTTTCGCACTAATTCCAGATTCTTGTTCTGCTATATAGCAATTTTGATAGGTTTTTATAAAATCTCCTTGTAAACTATATTGAGAAATTGGATTAACACTCATTAAGTTTTTATTTTTTAAACTTATTTTCATTGCCTCACTTCTTTTTTGAATAGTAATTTTTGATTGTTTTATTCCTTTATGAGAATCAGAACATTTTTTCTTAGATTCTTCTGAATTTTTTTGCCCTTTTCTGGGGCTTGATTTTCCTAATTTTTTATCACTCATTATTTTCAATGTTTCATTTGAAAAAACACCAATTTTCCCTCTACTCCAATGACTGCCACCATTCTTATAATATTCAATAAGAGAATTTGATGTATTTATTCCAATCATTAAAATAGAAATATTATCATCTTTAGTTAGTCCTTTATTCCAAGGAGTTGGCATAATTGCGCCACTAACTCCCTCGCCGCCATCAGTCATATTTGTTAAAATACCTAATTTTTTATCTTTTCTTCCAATTAACTTTATAAAAAATCTTTCCAATAAATAAGAAGTTTCTTCTTCTAACTTCTCACAAATTTTATAAATAATTATTTCTTCTCCTTCTCTTTGAATTTGATTTATAGTATTTATTTTATGTCTGTTGTATTTTAGTTTTTCTTCTTTAATAGTTTCTTCTTCGATGATATCATAATATTTTTTAGCTTCTTTTAAATGAGAATCTAATCTCAAATCTTTTCCTTTTCCAATATAAAATGGAGCACAGGGAAAATCTATACCTATTCCGTTTTCCATATAACTATAACTTCCGGGTTTTAAGGGGTTACAATAAACATATACATATACATAAAATTTATTCATCTTTCTACTTACCTCTAACATTTTGAAATAATAAAAAACTGTAATTTTCTATTATTTATTAATATAAATATTTTAAAAAATATTGGAAAATATATAAAAGTTAGAGATTTATATATCTTATCAGGGTACAGCCTTATCCAAAATTTATACCATGTGAACAAAAATATTATCAGGGATAGCATCCCATTTTGTTTGAATATCTTCTTTTAATTTAGAGGCTCTTTCACTTAATTTCTCGATATTTATATTTATTTCCAACCCGGAATCTACTAATATAGAAGCACTATCTGATAAATGATCTAAAACTTCTGCCTGACAAAGTTTAATTACATCATCTCGTCTTTCAAATTTAACATCAGCAAAATTATTACTATATTTAGCCCAAGTAACATTCAATGCTCCAGTAATAGAGCTATATACAATTAGTTTTCTATTTTCTGTATCTACTCTTGTTTTAATAGTTGTATACATATTTTGTTGAGATTTAAATCTATATCTTTCCATATCTCTTTGTTGCATTAACTGTGATGGATTATAACCTTTTACACCATAAGCACCAACACCTTTAATTGTTGCTGTATTTGATGTTGTATTCATAAATAAAATTAAATCCCAAAATGATGTACCACTTCCCGGAAGTAATCCAATATCCACTACTCTTGCATCTAAAACACCGAAGGTGTAATCGTCTGGAAATGTTACAAATGTTTCTCCATTTATTGAAGCAGTATATTCCTCTTTAAGAGGAAATTTTGTAAAATATCGCTGTAAAACAGGGAATATACAAAGATCTTTTATTTCTTCGTCATCTAATAAAAGTGAATCGACCATCGGCGCAGCAATGACTTTTTTTATAAGATTTAAATAATTATCTTCTATTAAAATATCTGACATTTGATTTCCTCTTTATATTTATTAGTAATATAATATTATAAATTATTATAAAAAAAGTACTAATATAAGAATTAAAAGTCCTCCTGTTATTGGAAAACCAATTTCTGATAGATCTCGATATACAATTCTCCATTCAGGTATATTTTGAGAAGTATCATTATCTATATTTAATATAAGTTCTACTTCAATAAAATTTATTTCCATATTATTTTTATTTATCCAGATAATACGAATATTAGTTTTATATTCTCCTTTTATATCTGTTTCCTTAATTTCTGAACAAACAATATTTACTCTTTTTTCTACTTGAGCTAACATAATTTCTTTATATTTATCAGCACCTTGTACAAGAGTTTCAAATTGTTCTGGAGTAAATCTACCAATAATTTTATCAGATTGTGTTATATAAATATTATTATCTATTCCATAAAGTAAACTGCTAACACATATAAATAATATAACTAATATTAATTTTTTCATTTTTTTACCTTTGATAATATTTCTTTTGCTATATTAATTGATTCAGAAAGAGTATTTAAATTATCTTCTTTTTTACAATCTATAATTTTAAATGTTGGAATTATTTGTAATTTTTTATTATTATTTTTAAGATATAATACAAAAGCAACTATACCTACAAATATAATTATTATAAAAATAATAGTGAGTATTGTTATTAAGTATATTTTAACATTCATTAAAAATTTTACCATTTTTTATTCATCCTCCTCAAGATACATATACATATATTTATACAGTAATTTTAATTGCCAATCCTTCATAGTAAATTCATCATGATAAACTCTTAATGTGAAATTTTGATATTTTTCTAATTCTTTTGATTTTAATATTTCCCGAATTTTATCTTGTTGATAATTAAATAATTTAAAAAGTTCAATAATTTCCCAAGCTCTTGCCATAATTTCTTGTTTATCAGATAAATATTCTCGTCTATCTTTTGGAGATTTTTGAAATACTTCATTTCTTAATTTAGCATCTTTAACCTTTAAATGTTGACCTCTATGAACTAATTCATGTTTTAAAACAAAAAGTAACCATTTTACAAAAAATGGGTATGCCTCTTTATTCTGCAAACTTCTTACAATATTTTCATTTATAAAGATACCTATATCATTTGTTTTATTAGATATAGTTGCCCCACTATTTATACCAAATTTAATATTTGGCTCATAAGGATCATCATTTATATTTGATTGAGGTATAAATTGAATCTTACTTTTTCTAAAAATTATATTTAATTTAAATGATATATTTTTTAAAGAAACATTTTTGAATTTAAAGAATGATAAATCATTTAAATCTTTTTTAATTTGATCTAAATATAAATTAGGATTAATAATTGCTTCTGTAATTTTAAATGAATCATCTATACCAAAATATCTTACATATCTTTTCATTTTAAATTTAAATTCCTAAGATACTAAGATTACAATTCATTGGAAGAATACTATTTGTAGACATATCTATACTTGTAATTAAATTAGCAAATACAGTATCTACAGAATAAACAAATATACCATTTATGGGAATAACAATACCAGATGAATCATAAACAATTCTTAAATTTGCTGTAGCAAGAGTATTACTTGGATCTTCTACATTTGCAATAATTTTTGATATAGTACCTATTTTAGAAATAGAATTAGTAATCCAACCATCTGTAGATGTTAATTCATACATTTCTCTTTCCAACTTTCCAGTTAATGTCAAATTTTCTGATGAGTATTGGTCAGAAATTTCTTTATTGCCAACAACTTCAAAATTTAAAGTTACCATCTATATCACCTGTATAATTTTCTCTTTAGCGAACTTATTAGTAATTATTAGTAAATGAACTATTTATAAGTTAAAAACTTATAGACTTCTTACAACATTTATTTAAAAAATTATAGATGTGGACGAGTTTTCAAAAGATTTATTAATGCTTTATTTATAATATCTTTAGTATCAATTATATCTTTAGAAAATCTTTTATTTTCTTCTTGATATATAATTGTAGGAGATATATTCGATACAAACGCACCATATAAAGCATTAGCTAGTGAATCACTTACATCTTTAGCAAAAGTACCACAAATTGACTTATTCCAATCACTATTATATTTATTATTTATTACCCCTTCTGGATGATCTATTTTGTCTTTGCCTGTTTGAGATTTGGTAACCATTAAACATTGTAAATTATTCTTTAAAAATATATTTCTTCCTGATTTAACTAAACCATTAATCATAGTCGTAAGTAGTATTTGATAAGGAACTACATCTCTATCAACACTTTGTTTTATTACTTTTACATTGTTTCTTTCCAAAAATTGTTTACCTGTTTCACTTTGAAAAGTATCTATATAAAGAGCATAAATAGGCAATCCAGCTTCAGAAATTAAATCTAATAATAAATATGGAACTGCTTCTAAATTTATTCCTTTTTCTTTTCCTATTATAGCACAACTTAAATCTACTACATAAACACATTCTTTTTTTTCTATATCGTACTCTTTATGAAGAATTGTTATTCCTGTAGCATCTCCATTTATAGAATAACTTGTATCTAATCCAACAAATCTAGGAGCTCCAATTGCCCTATTTATCTGAAAAGAATTAGAAGGTGTTCTATGAAAAAATAAATTTGTATTAATTTGATTCCATAATAATTTTTCAGGCATTGAATTAGAATCTGCTATTATAGCTCCTTCAATATTGTTTAATAAAGAATTATTAAACATGTTTGTAATTAGTTCAACATTATTAATAAACTTATTCTCTGACACCGTGGGCCTACCAGCGATATCCTTAATACTTTTTATAAGATTATCTTTAAATGCATCATAAGAATCTATTGGAACATTGATAATTAAATCTAATGGTATATCTTCTAATTGTCTATTATCTGTAACTATAGCTGCAGGAATAGATCCATTACCAGTAATTACTTTAAATGTTTCTCCAGTTTTATGCCATTTTTTAAAATTTTTACCATTATTAGGAAGAGCTTCCCATCTAGTTACCCAATTGAATCTTACTCCTTCTCTATATCTTAATTCAGTAAGTATATGTTTTTCTATTATTGAATCTACATTATTTGCAGAAGTATCAAGATAAAGAAATGTTAAATAATCTTCACCAACAGTAGCTTTAATTCTATCTGCAATATCTGTATATAATCTAAAAATATTTTCTTCTGTTGCTCCTGCATTTTCAACCCAAAATGAAATTTCTGATATATAGGCAGAAATTATATTAGACCCTATAAAAGCTAATGCATCATCATTACCTAATTGTAATTGTAATCCAGATGCTAAAGTAATTTCTCCTGAAGTTGAAGCTTTACTATATACAATTTTATCTCGACCTAACCTTCTTTGTTCTGTTGCTACTTTATCTTGAAATTTTACTTGTATAAATCTATCTGATTTTTCCATCATTTTAAACATAGGACGTAAATACAATTCTCTAGTTTTATCATATTTAAAGGATATAATGTATATAGCAAGATCTGTAAGAGGTGATAATCCATAATACATTGCGGGTTCTCTAAGAAAATGTATAAATACTATTGTATAAGTAATAAGTAATATTGCTAGATATGTTTTACCAATCCTTGTTGATCCATATTGTACTATTTTATTATATTTTTTTTCTTTATCTAAACATTCTAAAAATTCAGCTTTTACCCATGGATATATACTTTGTACAAATGATCCAGATAACCAACCATTAGTAGGATCAAGAAATTCTTCTGGTGTTGGAGGAGTAGAATAATATATTATACTTTCAACTTGTTTTTTAAGTTCATCTCTAGTTTCTTTATCAAAATACATCTTATATAGAGTTTGTTTTTCTTCAATTGATAAATCGTTATATTTATCATCTATTAACTGTTCTTTGTTTATATTAACCATTTTTTCCTTCTTTATATTTTAATTTTTATAACTATTCTACATTTTCTTATATAACTAAAAAAATGAATTTTTTAAAAAAAAGTAAAAAAAGTATTGTACTTTTCTAACGTAGGTATTATATTAGTATTAGATTTAATAAAGTAAGTAAGGAGAAAATAGAATGAGAAAAATAATAGATACTCATCATGCTATTGATCAATATGTTAAAAGGTATAAAGATCAATTTTCAAAAGAAATAGTAAATAAAGTGATTACTAATGCAATAAATAAAATAATTACTGAATATGATGACGAAGCAACTATTTATGCTATATGGTCAAAATCTACTGGTATATGTGCTATTATAGATTGGAGAAAAGACATACATAATAAAAAAGATACTCAAAATCACGCAGTTATTATAACACTTCCTCCTATAAAAAAGAATTTTAAAGATCTTCATACTACTCATCCTAATGATGTTAAAATGATAGTAGAATCATTATTGCAAAAATGTATAAAATTACAAGAAGGTTATTATAACTATATTCAAGAAGTTAAAATAGGAGCACTTAAATTATTTTTTGAAAAAGGGAAATTATTTGATTCTGGGATAGCATATTTCATAGAAATAGCATAAATTAAATAAGGAGAAAACTTAAAAATAAAAAATAAAAAATAAAATAAAATTTTTAATAACAAATTATAAAAAAACTTTTTAAAAATTAAATAAGGAAAAATTAAATACATGTAGGAGTGTATACAATGAAAAAAACAAATAATTATTCAAACAAAACAGATTTAGAAGTAATAGAAATTTATAAGAATAATTCACATTGGAGAACGAAACAAGAAATAGAAACTTATTTTTATAAAAAATATGCACCTCTTTGTAAAAAGTATTCTAATGCATATAGATATCTCTCAAGTATGGAAGATAATATGCAAGAATGTTATTTTTTAATGATCAAAGCTCTTGAATTTGTAAATATAAATAAAATAAATAATGAATCTTCTTTTTCTTTTGGTTATATATTTAAATCATACATCGAGCCTTATTTTAAGTATGAAGGTACAAAAAATAAAAAATATATATATGAAGTAGATAGAGAAAAAATTATTGTACAAAATAAAACAAAATCTTTTGAAGACATACTAATATTTAATACTAATTTAGAAATTTTTAAAAAACAACTTACCTCTTATGAATTAAATTTATTAAATTTATTACAAACAAATATGAAAAAACAAGATATAGCAAAAGAATTAGGAGAAAAACATACAGCCAATCTTTCATATTGGAGAACAAAAATACAAAGTAAATATATTGAATTTATGAATAATGTTGGATATGAATTAACAATTTAATAAAGTAAGCTAAGGAGAAATAAAATGAAACAAATAGAATTGATAATGGTTAGCTCAGAAAATAATAATAATAAGTATTATACTATGATAGAAAATAATTCTACTTTTTTAGTGAAATATGGTAGAGTAGGATTAACTGAACAAACAATGACTTATCCAATGTTAGATTGGGATAAGATATATAAAAGTAAAATCAAAAAAGGATATAAAGATATTACCAGTCTTAAATCCACAATTAAAACAGCAGTTCTTAAAGATGTTACTAATTCTACTATAATGAAGCTTCTTTCAGATTTACAAAGTTATTCAAAAGCATCTATATTGGATAACTATACAGTTTCAGCGGATCAAGTTACTGAAGCACAAATTGATAAAGCACAAGAAATTCTAAATCAAATAGCTGATATGTTGAAATATAAAAAAATTTCAAATTCAAATATTGATGATAAACTTACTGAACTTTATACTATTATTCCAAGAAAAATGAAAAAAGTTCAAGATTTTATTCTTAATGGAATAGGTGATAAAATAAAAGGAAAAGCAATACTTGAAAGAGAGCAGGATGCAGTGGATGTAATGAGAGGACAAGTAAGTATTAATACAGCATCTATTGATTCAGATAAAACTTTAGAAGATATATTAGGAGTTAAGATTTTTAAAGTAACTGATCAAATAGTAATTGATAAAGTTAAAGAAATGATGGGAACAGAATCAAATAAATTTAGTGGATTATATGAAGTAATTCATAAAGTATCAAAAGATAAATTTGAAGTTCAGAAAAAAGAATCTGTAAAACACTGGACTAAACTTTTATGGCATGGTAGTAGAAATGAAAATTGGCTTAATATACTTAAATCAAGTTTGCTTATAAGACCTACAGGAGCAGTACATACAGGAAGTATGTTTGGTGATGGTATATACATGGCGGATAAATGCAAGAAGGCATTGGGTTATACCTCATTAAGCGGTAGTTATTGGGTAAAGGGGAATGCTAAACAAGCTTTTATGGCGTTATATGAAGTTAATACAGGAATGGAGTATCGAGTTGATAAACATACTTCAGAAATGTATTCTATGTCATATCAAAATCTTAAGTCTAAAGGAGACTATGATTCATTATTTGCAAAAGGGGGAATTGATCTTATAAATAATGAATTCATAGTTTATAAATCTGAACAATGTACAATTAAATATTTAGTAGAATTAAATTAAAAGGAGAATTAAAAAAATGAATATATTAGAAATTACAAAACAATTCATAGAAGAAATGAATACAACAAATAGTACTCTTGATAAAAAAGAAGTACTGAAAAAATTTCCAGAGATGAAAGATATGTTAGAAATTGTATATAATCCCTTTAAGATGTATTATGTATCAAGTGCAAATCTTAAAAAGAATATTACTCTTCTATCTGAAGGTACTTATGGAGATGTATTTATGTTGTTAGACGCTCTTAATAAAAGACTTATTACAGGGCATGATGCAATATCATACTGTAATAGATTTATAAAAGATCACTCAGAATATGAAGACATTCTTTATAAGATAATTGATAAAGACCTTGAATGTAGGGTAGGGGATAAAATTATAAATGATATATATCCTGGACTTATTCCTACCTTTGAAGTTGCTTTGGCGAATAGCTGGGAGGATGTTAAAAACAAAGTTGATCTTGTTAAAGATGGTTATTACTCTTCACATAAACTTGATGGATGTAGGTGTCTCACCATAATAAATAAAGATGGAGATATAAAATTCTATAGTAGACAGGGAAATGAATTTGAAACTCTTGGAGTATTGAGAAAAGAAATACAAACAATGAATCTTAAAAATGTTGTACTTGATGGTGAAATCTGTATAATAGATACAAACGGAATTGAAAACTTCCAAAGTATTATGAAACTTATACGTAAAAAAGATTTTGATATACCTAATCCAAAGTATCTTGTATTCGATCAGATTAAATACGAAGACTTTTTTAAACAGCAGAGCGATACTATATTTTCAAAGAGATTAGAATATTTAAAAAAGACTCTAAATAGATATCAAGGAACAGCAATAGAAATGCTTAAACAAATTAAAATAGAATCAATGGAACAATTTGTTGAATTAAGTAAAGAAGCAGAAGACAAAAATTGGGAGGGATTGATTCTTAGAAAAGATTCTTCCTATAAAGGGAAGAGATCAAATGATTTGTTAAAAGTTAAAAAAATGATGGATGAGGAATACAAAGTCCTTGATGTTAAATTTGGTCCTTTTAGAATAATAGATAAAGATACAAAACTTGAAAAAACTATAGATACTTTAACTAATGTTATTATAGAACATAAAGGTAATAGAGTATCAATTGGAAGTGGATTTACTATTGAACAGAGGAATGAATTCTATAATAATCCTAGTTTAATAAAAGATATGATTATTACTGTTAAATACTTCGAAGAGACAAAGAACCAGGATGGAAATTATAGTTTAAGATTCCCAATATTTAAAGGGGTACACGGAAATAAAAGAACAATTTAAAAAATAAAGTTTAATTTTTCAAAAATTCTTTATATTTTATATAAAAAATAATTTAAGTAAGGAAAAAATAAAATGAAAGAAGTATCAGAAGAAACTATCAATAAAATAAGAAATACTTTAAAAGAAATTATGCAAGAATTAGAACGAATAGATGAAGAATTTGTTAAATTAACAGAAAAAAATAAAGATATAGAATATACTACTCTTTTAACTTCTTGTGATTCTTATGAGAATTATAATAAAGAAATTAAGGTAACTTCTTTAACAAGTTTAAAATGAAAGAAAAATAGAAAAAAATTTTAAAGTTAATTTTTTTAAATTTAATTTTTTAAAGAAGAAATAACATTTGTAATAGGAAGGTTAAATAATGACAGCATTTTGGATAAGTTATCTTATAGCAGGTATAATTGGAGCTTTACTTATGTTTCGAATGATAGTTACATATGAAGAAGATGATATTACACTTATGGATTGTATATTTTCTTTCTTTATTATTTTGTTTGGTTATGGTATATTTTTTATGATGATTTTAATTTCTATTAATAATATAATTATAATCAAAAAAAAAGGATAAATAAATTTTTAAAGAGGAATTAAAAATGTGGTATAATATAAAAAATAAACAACCTGAAGAAAAAATTTCAGTGTTATTTCATACACCAGATAATCATTATGAAAGTGGATATCATGTTGGATATTGGAGCAATTATGATAATTGTATGCTTGAATATTACGATGATCAAGAGGGTAAAAAATGGATTGTTGATATATGGATGTATATTCCAGATAAACAAGAGACCCCTCTTATAATACATAATGTATTATCATATAAAGGAAAGAATTATTTAAGACAACTTGGTAGTTGTCCTGATTGTTCTATGTATGGAATAGAATGTCATAGTACTAAAAGTACAATTCAATTTGGACATAAACTTGATTGTACTGGAACTAAGACTATATGGAAATCATTTGATGATATTGTTATTGATGATTCTTTGGCTTGTACGAGAAAAGATATAGGAGATATTTATCTATTCAATAAAGAAGAAAACAATATAGATACCTTAATTTATGTTGAGCGTAATGTTGTGACTACTTCTGGATGGAGATCAACTAAGGGGAATATGAGATTAGCAACAGCAGAAGAATTACAAAAATATTTTAAAGGAGAATAGGAGATTAAATATGGAAAAGACTGAAAAAGGAAAATATGTAATAGTACGGACATATTCTGCCGGTGTTTTTGCAGGAAATTTAAAAAGCAGAAAAGGACAAGAAGTTGTTTTGTTAAATGCAATACGTATATGGTATTGGTCGGGAGCCGCTTCTTTGTCACAACTTGCAGAAGAGGGGACGAAAGACCCTTTAAATTGCAAATTCCCGATGCCGATGAAAGAGGTGGAATTATTGCAAGCGATTGAGATTATTTCGGTTAGCAAAGCCGCCGAAAAATCTATTAAGGCAGTTCCGGAATGGAAAAAATAATAATTGATACCGGGTATGGGTATGGGTCTGGAGATAGGTCTGGGCATGGGTATGGGTCTGGGTCTGGAGATAGGTCTGGGCATGGGTATGGGTCTAGGTATGGGTATGGGTATGGGTCTGGGTCTGGAGATGGGTATGGGTCTGGAGATGGGTATGGGTCTGGAGATGGGTCTGGGTCTGGAGATGGGTCTGGGCATGGGTATGGCTAGATGCACAAGCAATAAATGTATCGTTTTGTTGGCATCAACAAAACGATACATTTGGCAACAATAAAGGAGAAGAAAATGACATTAAGACAATTTATAAATAAACTTCAAAGCTATAAAGAAAGTTATATGGAAAAAGAAATAAAGATAGTTTGCGAAAATGGTATACTCTCTTATCCAGAACTCAAGCTTGAATTAAATAATAAATATGATGCACTTGATTGCTCTGCTTCTAATGTAAAATTTATTATTATTAAAGGAGAATAAGTGAAAATGGACAAAATGTTTAAAGAAATTGAAAAAATAATTGAAGAATATAGAGACTCTATCGAAGATCCATTGAAAAAAATAATATTAAGGCATGAACAATGTATACAAGAATTAGACAACAGACTGTCAGTTAAAAAATGGTATCAATTTTGGAAATGAAATGTATACACTATGATGTCCTTGATTGTAGGAAAAATTAACTTGACAAAATAGAGTATATATGTAATGATGTAATTACAACTAGAAATTTGATAGAGAATTTAAAACCAAAGTTAAATATATGAGTAACTCTGGATATAAGTATGTGGATATAACTAAAGTTATTTATATTTGTGAAAATTGTGAACTAACACAACTCTAAAGAGTTGTATCTTCCTGCTTCACAGTTCACACTTACAAAAGATTTTAAATAATCTATTGCAGAGATGTTAAACTCCACAGGCTTAAATTTCCTACATTCCATAGGTATTGTTTCTAAAAGAATATTTTTTGCAGAATGAATATCTCTATCTTGAGAATACCCACAGTCACAAAAATATACTCTATCTGCTAAAGTTGGTTTGTTTAAAGTCCCACATTCAGGACAAAGTTTTGTACTTGGGAAAAATCTATCAACTATGTGTGTCTGCGGAAGTTGTTTTAATTCCAAAATTATTCCACCCAAAATTGATTGTTGCACTTGTTTTCCAAATAGTCCTGAATGCCATCCTTTTATATTTTCATTTTGAATTGCTATATGAGAATAATTATTTTTTAAATAATTTACAATTTTATTTTTGCAATCTTGTTTTTTATTATTTTGTTTCCCATAAGCTAAAGCTACTTTATTTTTTTGTTTCCAATAATTATGACTACCTTTTTTCTTTTTAGATAATTTTCTTTGCTCTCTTTTAATTTCGGAGGATGTTGTGAATTTTGTTTGAAATTTAATTCCATTGCTCAAAACTAAATCATCTTTAATTCCAAAATCAATACCTATTATTTCTTTGCTTATCTCTTTATTTTCTTTTGGAAGAAAACAGGTAACCTTGAGATAATATCCAGAAGGTTTTCTAATCAAATTAGCATTTGCAAATTCAGCTTCTTTTGGAATTTGTTTTAATCCTTTAATTTGAAATAAGAATTTACAATTTTGTATTTTTAAACCACCATCTTGAAACTTATAAGTTATTCCATATTGTTTTAGTGGAATAGAGTTCACTTGACTTTTAAATTTTAGTCTACCTACTTGTTTTGTTTTGCCTTTTTTCTTTTTAGTAGAAAGAGACTTAATAGAACACCATGTTCTTTGTAATATTTCTTGTTTAATTTGACTACCTAAAACTTTTAATTCTCTTATTTCCTTTTCTTTCTCTTTATTTATAATTTCTACTTCTTTCTTTTTGCAATCATAGTTTTTTAAATCATTAAAATTTAAAATATCATTATATACCCATTTTGCTTCAAGGAAAATCCTATGCAAAAAATCAATTTGTTTTAAATTGAACTTATTTTCAGACAACTTCAACTCATAAACTTTACAAGTTTGTGTTTTTCTTTTTTCTCTTGTAGCAGAAAGAGAATCCTTTATTTGTTGATTTTTAGTTATCATAATTTTCTTGTGATTTTATATATTCCATAATTTTTTCTTTTGAGACATGACCTACCGTTGAAACAAAATACCCATTAGTCCAAAATCCACTATTCCAAAAATATTTTTTTCTTAAAATAGGGAAATCTTTAAACAAATAATATCCAGTAATAGACTTTAAGTTTCTAACAACCGAGCCTATAGAATAAGTTGGTTGTAGTTTTAAGGCAAAATGAACATGGTCTATTTCAATAGAAAAATCTAAAAGCTCATAATTATAATTATCGCAGATTTCTTTAAATTTAATTTTCAAGGAATCTTTAATTTCATTATGCATTACTTTATGTCTATATTTTGGACATATAATAATATGATAATTACAATCTGATTTATAGTGATGTCTTTTCATTATCTAAATCAAATTCCTTAATTAAAGTTTCAGATATTAAATCTGTTAAAGTTATACTTTTTTCTCTTTCTATATTTTCCATTGCTACCACTTTTTCAAGTTTTCTTTTATATTCTTTTAGAAAATTAAATATTATTTTTTCGTATTCCATAAATATCCTCTTTATATATTAGTATTATTATATTATTATATTATAAATGTTACAATAATATTGTATATTTTATTAAAAATTAAATTTACATATCGCCCTTACATCTACAACTCTAAAGAGATTGTAGCTTTACGGGCGATATGTAAATATTCTTATGAGAAAAGTTTGTATAATAATACCTACACTAATATTATAATTACTTGTCCTATTCATGGTGATTTTGAGCAAACACCAAAAAACCATTTAAAAGGTTGTGGATGCTCTAAGTGCAAAGGGAATAAAAACTCTAGTAGATATCAACTTGATTTAAAAGACCTTTTAGTTCAATTTAAGGCTATTCATGGAGATACTTATTTGTATAGCAAAGTAGTTTGTACAACTAAGAAAAAGAAAGTAATTATTACTTGTAGATTGCATGGTGATTTTGAACAGGCTCCTGCAAATCACTTATTAGGGAGAGGTTGTCCTATTTGTAAAAATATAGCCCTATCAGAAAAATTTAAAAAATATAATAATCTTGAGGAAGTGGCTCTAAAATTCTCTAATCTTGATTTTTCTAATTTTGAGTATGAGGGTGTTCACACAAAAGGAGAAATTAGATGCAAAAAGTGTGGTGTTATATTTTTTGATTCCATAGTTTTACTACGTAATAGAACTATAAATTGTTATTATTGTTCAGATATTGGAGAAAGAAAATATACAAAGGAAACTTTGATAAACAAATTAAATAGTATTCACAATAATAAATATGATTATTCAAAACTAGAATTATGTCCACTTAGAGAGAAAGCTCATCTAATATGTTCAATACATGGATCATTTTCTATGTCAATAGCAAACCATTTAGGAGGACAAGGGTGTTCTAAGTGTGGAACAGAAAGAACAAAAAATATTTTACTGAAAGATAGCTCTACGTTTTTTAAAGAATGTAATGAAACGCATAAGAATTATTATGATTATTCAAAATCTGTTTATAAAGGGGCATTTGAAAAGATGTTGATTATATGTCCTAAACATGGAGAATTTTATCAGTCAGCTAAAGTTCATTCTTCTGGGTCAGGTTGTTCAAAATGTTTAAATTTTAGGGGTGAAAACACTATATCGAGTATTCTTGATCAGCAATCTATTACTTATGAGAAACAGAAAACATTTAAGGGGTGTATATATAAAGGGTTATTGAAATTTGATTTCTATCTTCCTGATTTTAATATGTGTATTGAATATGATGGTGCACAACATTTTAAACCTGTTGTTTATTGGGGAGGCGACAAAAGTTTGAAAATTCAGAGAGAGAAAGACTCTATTAAAACTAATTACTGTAAAACTAATGGTATGCCTTTGTTAAGAATACCTTATACAGAATTTAATAATATAGAAAAAATACTAAGTAACGAAATATATAGGTCTTACTAAAAAATGATAGATCAATTAAATAAAGAATACGAACATCTTAAAAATATTCAAAAACAATATGCAATGTCTCCAGATATGTTAGATGAATATCATGAGACTATTCAAAGAATAAAAGATTATACACTCTCAATAGATCAATTAGAAGAATATCATGAAATAAATTATAGGATTAAAGAATTGAGGAGAATGATAAACGATAACTAGAAGGTTGGAAATAATTAATATATCCCGACAAGGATTTTCGCCAAGAAAACTCTAACAGATGAAAGTGTTAGAGTTTTTTATTTTTTACATTTATTTTTACTAATAATTAAAGATTTTAAAGTAAAAATGAGGATTATTTAAAATGATAAATCAAAGATTTGTGATTACTCATACAGACTTAAATGTTGGAGATCCTATAGTATTAAATGTAGAAATAATTAAAACTAATACTTCTGTAACTGGGAATGCCGATGCAAGAAAATTACATCCTCAAGAAATTCAAATTATAAATGATTGTGGGGCTCCATTAGAATGGTTAAGTTTAAATAGTGCAGCTGAATATGCTGAATATGTAGCAAATCCTTCATCATTTACATTTGTAAGATTATTAAAAACGTATATACTACAAGATGATTTTACTTCATTTGGTAGATGTTATAAATTTATAATTCATGCAACTGCCTTAACTGCTACATCATCTTTAACAGTAGAATTTATAGGATATAAAAATTCACCAACAAGTTAATTAAATATTATAAGGGGTATTATAAAATGAAAAAATATGAAATAGATAGAAGTGGAGACAATACATTATATAAAGATATTCTTAAAGAAAATAAAGAAATATTAACAGAAGCTTCCATTACAATAAATACTGTACAAGATGCGGAAGAATCTATTGCTAAATGTATTATGTTTATTATGAAAAAGAAAAATATGAATAGATCAACTTGTATTAGTTTTATAGGTGATGGAATTATTTCTGGTCTAGATTCTGCAAATGAAGTATTACAGAATATGGCAGATTCTTATCCTGAAAAATTTGAAAAACAAAAAAAATTAATCGCAATTGGAGTATCTAGAAAAATAATGGCATATGCTAAAATGAAATAGGTAATTATATATGGGAACAAAATTAGTACAGCCTAGTGGAATACCTGATGCGCCCAGTGATGGAAATACTTATGGAAGAAAAGATGCAAATTGGACTGTTGCTGGAGGAGGGGGTGGAATATCTGATGCTCCTGTAGATGGATCTGCTTATAGTAGAAAAAATGCAAATTGGGAATCAGCAGAAATTATAGTTACTAATACTTTTTATATAGATAATAGACGAATTGATGCCTATACTCCAACAGGTGCAATTACAAAACCTTTTAAATCAATTAATGCTGCATTATCTGGAGTTGTTTCACCTTCTGATAGTAATAGATATTTATTAAAAGTATCTCCAAATAAATATAATGAACAGATAACGCTTAAACCATTTGTCCAAATTGATGGAGAAGCCGTAGATTCTGTTATAATTCATTATGACGGTGATGTAGTAATTGCTGGAGCAGGAATGAGTTCATTTGGAAGTATTATTCAAAATTGTACAACTTCTTGTGAAAGTGCTGATCCTACTAAAACAGCTATTAGATGTCAAACTGGTGGAAATTTAGTTTGTTCTAATGTATTTGCTTTATGTTCTGCAGGAATAGGTACAATTGTAGAAGGTGGATTTTTTACTGCGTCAAATTTTGGAATTTTATCTGCAACTGATGGACTTAGATGTAAATCCGGTGCATATCTTACACTTACGGCTGGATGTACATTAACTGGATTAGGATCTCCTTATTATGATTTAGTAGTAGAGGCAGGTGGAGATTATATAACTGATAGTTCTACGATGTATATTAATGATAGAGTGAGTATATTAGGTATTATTACTCTGCATTCTTCTTCAAGTAACATTAAAAATGATAGTCTAGTTCCTGGAATTACAGTTACAGATGCATTAAACTCATTAGTAATACCTAGTGAATTAGTAAATAGAACTATTTATATTGCAACTACTGGAAATGATATAACTGGAGATGGAACAATTGGATTACCTTATTATTCTCCCCATAAAGCAATAGATAATATAGGACATATTTTAAATGGAGCTACTATAACAATTCTTATTGCTGATGGAGTTTATGATTATAGTACCATGAATGATTTAATTATAGATAAAGAAATGATAATTGGAGGTCTTGGTATAACTAATGGAATTAAAATTAAATCTCAAGCAGATATTGATTCTGCATTTACTATAGAAGATTCTGGAACATTTAGTGCATTAGTAGATATTGATAGCAATATACATACAGATACTTCTAAATCTTGGACAACAGATGAACATTCAGGTAAATTTCTAAGAATTAAAACAATGAATTCTGGTTCTCTTCCTTTTAACGGAGATGGAGTTTCTTATACTTATAGAATAATCCCTATTTTAAGAAATGGAATTGATTGGATAGAAACAGGATTTGTACAAGGTGGTTTATCTCAAAGTCAAGATATAGCAACATATGATATAGTTATACATAATGTTATATTAAATTTTGGAACTAAATATATATCTATTTCAGATGCAACAAATGGAGTACTTAATTTTTATGGTTTAAAAATTGTATCAACAGGACGTTTTAATGTTGGATATGATCATACTATAAGAGGAAATCATATGGATATTTTTGCAGGTATCTATAATACTCATATTTCTTGCTTATCTTTTAATGCCATAGATTCTTATTTACTTACTAGTTATTTATCCGTAACTTATTTATCTATTTTAAATGTTGTAGAAGGATCAGTTTTAACTAGTAGTTATACAACAAATATACAAAAATTTGAAGTTATTGATATTTTCAGAGATAGTGTAGTTCAAAATACTGCAATAAATAAATCTTCTTATCTTATTTATTTTAATGATTATGTAACAAGAATATTATCATTACAAAATAGATGTAAATTTATAAATATGAAATATGCTATGAATTCTTGTTATATGTCAATTAGTGCAAGATTATATTTTGATAATATAAGTTTCATGGTAGATGCTAGTTATCCTTTTGATGCAATATTAGTTACACCATCTAGTATTGTATTTAAAAATGAACCTCTTCTTGGAAGAATGTCATATGATGACACTACTCCAGCAACTACATACCATAATCTTACAAATACTTTTAATTATGCTTTATTAGATCCCTCTGGTCCAATAATAATTACAGCAGCAAGTGAATTACAAAATGATTCAAATAAAGCAGGAGTTCATATTGCCGATGCTCTTACAGGATTAGATTTAGTATATTTACCTATTGCATCATTTTCTGGATTAGAGCAAATTACTGTTAATACATCACCTCCAACTCTTCCTACAATAGGAGATGTATGGATCGATTCTGGAAATGGTACAACTTTATTTATAACAGGACCACAAACTCTTTCTGATTTACATGATGATATAGTTTGTAATTCTGTAAGTGGGTTTACTGTTAATTTGCCAACAGCAGTTGCGGCATATGTTGGGAAGAGATATAACATAAAAAATATTGGAGCTGGAGATATAATTGTAAGTTCTGAAGTAAATATTGATAGTACAACAAGTGCTACTGTTAGTCAATGGCAATGTATAACAGTATTATTAATAGATTTAGGTGCAGCTACTTACATATGGATAATAATATAAAAAAGAGGTAAAAAATGAGTTATACACCTTTAACTACCATAGCAAAAGAAACAACATTAAATATTCCATTAAAAAATAGTGTTAATAATATAAAAGAAACTGATGTAATAGGAAATAAAACAGATGATGTATTAGGAAATAGTATTTATTCTAAACTTTATATTTTAGAAAAACATATACATTCACCTGCTAAAGTCTATCCAACTTTAGCATTAGCAACAATTATAAATAAAGTTAATTCTTCTGCATGGGGATTAGATGCAACTTTTACTCAAATTATTCCATTAAATACTATTACAGTTCCTTTTGATATTCACTTTATAAATTTAGAAACAATATCAAGTAATGACCAATATGAATTATTATTATTTGAGGGTGGAATAGGAAATGAAAAAGAAATTGCTAGGGTATCTTTTGAAAGAGGTACTTCAGCAACAGATAGTTCTATTCCATGTCAAACTGAATTACTTGCAGCAAATTCTAGAGTAAGTGCAAAATTAACATCATTAGCAACATCAGCTAGAAATATATCTTTAAAATTACATTATCACGAATACTAAGAGGTTATTATGTCAATTACAACAACAGATGGTTATATGGGTGCGGCAAAACAAAGAATTACTATAATGAAAACAGCATCACGAGTAACTGTAGCTGCAATGCCTTTTAGTTTATTTGATGTAGCTGGAAATCCAGGGGCAGGAACTTTAGCAGTAGGTAATACTGCAAATGGTATATTTCCAGCAAATCCTACTGTAGCAGGATATCCTGTTTTAAATGCATTTGGAGGAGGAAATACTGGTTATTTATCCAAAGTAGATTTTGGATGTACAGTAGCAGGTAGATTTACTTTATTTGATAGATTATTTTCAGCAGGTGCATATAATTATAATGCTTCAGTAAGTTTAACAGCACAACCATCTTTTTTATCGAGATTACCATTAAGTGATTATAAAGGTTTAGAATTATGGGTAGAACAAGTTACTCCTGGAACCTTAATACAAAATGTTACTGTAACCTATACAAATGATGCAGATGTTCCAGGGAGAACTACTGGACCAATTGCAGTATCAGTGGCAGCAACTCTTGGTAGAATGTGGCAATTACCATTACAAGCTGGAGATAAAGGAATTAAAATTATTGAATCTGTTACTGGTACAGTTGCTTCTGCTGGAACTTTTAATGTGCATATTATGAGAAGATTATGGACTGGAAGAGTAGTTAGTGTAGCTGGTGGAGATAATCATGATTTATTTAAAACAGGGTTACCTCAAGTATTTTCAGATATGGCTTTATTTTTAATGGTTACTCCAGATAGTACAGCTTCTGGAATTCCAGAATTAACGGTTGAAATAACAAATGGCTAATATATTTAGAGAAATTCCTGGAAGATTAGATAGAAAGAATTTTTATCAAATAGATAATTATTTTTTCTCTTATTTACTTGTATCAAATAGTTTTTTTGGTGATACAACTGAAATTATAAATAATTCAATTATTAAAATTTGGAATGGTAATTTGATGATGTCATACAAAAGAATAAAAATTTGGAATGGTAGTTTTTGGATAACTAAAATATTAAAAATTAGAAATTCAAGTATTTGGAATTAAGGGTATAAGATAAATGAAAATATATAATTTTCATGATCATTTAAAAGGTGATACATTTGAAGGAACTACTTTTACTATTTTAGTAAATGGAATTCCATTATCTTTAACTAATTCTTTTATAAAAATGTCATTAAAAACAAATAAATCAACATTAAAATCAGATTTTGATTTATCAACTACAAATGGAAGATTATTAATAATTGATGCAATAAATGGAAAATTCCAAATTGTACCTCAAATAATAGATATTCCTGCAGCTTTATATTATTATGATATTCAAATTATTTTATCAAATGGAAAAGTTAAAACGTACATAGAAGGTCAGTGGAAAATAGAACAAGATATTACAACGGGAATATAAATGGCTGATAATATAGTCGTAAATATCATAGAAGAAATAGATGACGTATCTATTATTCTTACTTCTCCAATAGATGGAAGAGAGATAGAATTAAGAAATGTTTCTGGTTATATAGATTGGAGATATGTTAATGAAATTTCTTGGAAACATTTAGTTGCTTTAAGTGAAATTACTGGTCCCGCAGGTAAATATATTATTGCAGTAGAATTTTCTGGTAATGATATAAAATTTACTTTTAATGATACTTCTAATATTTTTTTATTAAATGCAAAAATAGAATTAAAAGGAGATCAAGGAGATAAAGGAGAAAAGGGCGATAAAGGAGATCAAGGGGAAAAAGGAGAATCTGGTCAAAGTTGGACAAAAAAGAAAGTAATATCTATTACGGGATATATAATTAAAGATACAATCATAGATGTAAATACTTCAGGAGTTAATTATACAGTAGATGGAGATATAATAGATTTAGAATCTAGTGAATTAGTATTTAATGATAATAAAATAATATATATTACTCAAAATGGAGTAGATCAAGAAAAAGGTGTAGATGTATTATGGTGCTCAAATATCTCATTTAAATTTAATATAGATTTAGATGTTTTAGATAAAATTTTAATATTAACCTAGGAGGTTAACAATGGCTAAAATTAACAAAAGACAAGTAGCATTTGGCGGCAATTTTGCATCGCTTTACAATCTTGCAAAAAAAGCATGGGTAAAAGCACTACCATTTGTTCCTACTCAAACACTAACATTAACAGCTGATCAATATAGTTTGATCAGTGCTACAGAACTACCAGGGAATATTTCATTAGGAACTGCCTCTACTTATTCTAGTGGTGTAGTTGCAGCAGAACTTGCTGGTGCAGTTGGAACAGCCGCTACTACTTATATTTCTGATTCATTAGGAAATATAGCTAATATTGTTCCTATCAGAGATGCTACAACAAATGATCCTATTACGTATTTAGATTTTGAAGTTTTTGGTTTAATTCAAGCTGCTAATGGTACTCTTGATGGAGCAGCGATTGGAGCAGCAGCTTCTGAAAATTTACAAGTATCATTTGTTTATATTGCTGCTGGTGGAACAGTAACTCTTGTTCCAGTTACAGCAACAATAGAATTTGCTGTAAGAGTAATGTTAACAGAAGAAAATCTTCCTACTTATGAAGTTGCAATTGGATCAATAACTCCAGATATGGTAGCACCAACAGGAGCTTCTCAAAAAGTTGCTAAATATGTTGTTACAACCGCATTTGCAGCAAATGAAGTTGTAACTCTTACAACTGGAGCTGGAGGAGTATCTGGAATATCTACTCCATCAGGTGAATATTCAGGAGTAGTTCTTGGAGCTTCTGCTAATGCTTTTAGAGATAATAATCAAATAGAAATTCTTGAAAATGGAGTTGAACAAGTGAAATCTTCTGATTTTATTTGGGATTCTAATACGACAGGACATTTTATTATTGCATTAGATATAACTGATACTTTTTCAGTAAAATATTTTGTTTAATATTTAAATTAAAAAACTCTATGGAGGGATATAAACTATCCCTCCTATTGTTATATAACATAGGAGTTAAAATATGGTTAGTCAAAAACAAGTAAAAAATTTAATAACCGATCTTGCAGGAAAAAGTTACTATCATGGAATATTAGCTCGAACTGTTGATACATTTAACCCATTACCTTCAAATATAACTACTACAACATTTACTCTTGGTGCTACTACTAATCCAATTACTTATTATTATCAAGGACAAAAAATAATTGTATCTTCAAATAAAACAGCAACTTTAACAGATGGAACTTCTGGATTATATTATATATATTTTGATGGAGTAACTGGTAATATATTAGCAACTAAAAATTTTCCTGGATTAGATATAACTTCAAATATACTAATTGCAACTGTATTATGGAATGGTACTGATTATGGACTTATATATGATGAAAGACATCTTTATAATAGAGACCATAAATGGCATATATGGGCACATTATACAGTAGGTTGTAGATATCGTAGTGGTATTACTCTCACACATAATGGGGGTACTGGATCAGCAGCTACATTTGCTACTACAGCAGGAGAAATTGCTGATGAAGATATTGAATTTGTAGTAAATGCTTCTAGTGCTTTTCCAACCCCAAATACTTGTAGATTATTTTGGCAAACTGGCGCTAATACAATGGCATTTGATAAAACAGCATCTACTGTTCCTTTTAAACAAGTTGGAAATTTACCTCAATATGTTAATTCTACTTATTCATTAGTTACAATGTCTTCTGCTGTTAATAGATTTATAAATGCATTTGTATATGTTACTACAGCTGTTCATACACCTATAACAATAGTAGTTGAAACAGTATCAGCAGCAGTGGCAGCAGATAATGGCTATAAAAATGTAGCGGCAGCTAGAGATATTCCATTTCCAAATCTTGGTAGTTTTGGATTATCTCCAGAAATGAAACCAATTTATAGATTAATAATAAGAGCTGATGGAATATTACAAGCAATAGATACTACTCAAGATGATTATAGAACTGTTTCTAGCTTACCTATGGCAGCAGGTAATGTATCAACAACTGCATCTGCTGTTTCTTTTAATCCTGTAGGTACAATTTCTAGTACAACTGTACAAACAGCAATAGAAGAACTTGATTTAGAAGCCGTACATCTTACAGGAAATGAAACAATTTCAGGAATAAAAACATTTACAAGTTGCCCATTAACTCCTTCAGGAACTCCTACAACTAATTTTGAAGTGGCAAATAAATTATATGTTGATTCTGTTGCTGGAATAACCCCTACTTTAATTGCAGTTGAATCTTTTACTTTAACTACAAATCAAACTGAAATTATTTTAACAAACACCCCTATTGGGATAGAATATATGGTTATATCTATCAATGGAATAGTATTAGATCAATCTTTATATACTTTAGCAGATACAACCCTTACTTTATTAAATGGAGCAGGAAGTCAAACAACATTAGATGGAACTTTAATTACAAATCAATTTCCAATAGATGGTGATAAATTACGAGTACAAATTGTACGACTTGGAAATATATATTCTTTTGATCCTTTATCTATTGCTGCTTTAATAGATAATACAATAGATGGAAGTAAAATTGTAGATTCAAGCATACCAATTTCTAAATTATCTTCCTATAGTAAAATATATGTAGATTCTTTTACGGCTACAGCAAGTCAAGATGTTTATACTTTATCCCAAACCCCAATTGGGATTGAATATATGAATGTTTCAGTAAATGGAGTTGTACTTGATCAATCTTTATATGAAGTTAGCGGGGTAGTTTTAACTTTATTTGCTGGAGCTGGAAGTCAACTTACTATTGATTCTAAACTTGTAGCAGATCAACTTCCTAGATCTGGAGATAAAGTTAGAGTTCAAATTATGAAAGAAACTAGTATATCTATATTAGACCCTCTTTCATTTAATACAATAGCAGATAATTCTATAAGTGGTAGTAAAATTACATCAATAAGTATTCAAGGAACTAAAATAGTAGATAATAGTATATCTCTTGCAAAATTAATTCCAGGTGGAACATCTTCTAATTATACTAAAGGCGATAATACTTTTGGAAATATAAGTGAATTTGTAAATATTACAGGAGTTCAATCAGTTAATGGAGTAAAAACTTTTATAGAATCTCCAATTATACCAACTAAAATAGCAAGTACTAATGATACTTCTGCAGCATCAACTGCATTTGTACAAAGTGTTAATAAAGTAACAACTTTAGCATTATCTGCAGAAATAACAAATAATACTACAAGTGCAGCTAAAGTAACTAATTTAGATTTTGTTGTAGGAGTAGGAACTTACGCTTTTAAATATTATTTATTATGGCAATCGGCTGCCACATCAACAGGTATTAAACTATCTGTAAATCACACAGGAACAGTAACTTCTTTCGTTGCAAATATGAGTTGGGTAGATGATTCAGCAATTGCAGCAACAGGAGTAGTTAATCAAGCACAAGCTGCAGTTACAGGAGGAGTTTTAGGAGCTAATTCTGTAAGAGCTAAAAGTGCATTAGCAGATTGGTCTACTGGTGGATTAGTAGGAGTAAAAGTACAAAATGTAGATAATTTAATTATTATAGAAGGTCATGTAGTAGTTACTGTTTCAGGAAATCTTGAATTATATTTTGCCTCAGAGGTGGGAACATCTACAATAACAATTAAAAAAGAAACTGCTTTAATATTAACAAAAATTACTTAAAAATTTTTAAGAGAAAATAATGTTAATAACAATATTAATTTGCATATTTTTCTATTTATTAATATATTTATTATTTTCTAAGTACTAATAATTATAAAAAAGAAAAAAAGGAGATTTATATGTTTAATACTGTAATACAATTTATAAAAACAAATGTATCTTTTTTATTTACATTAATAAATAAAAATAAGTTAATAACTACTACTGAAGAAACAATAACTAAAATTGGAGATCCTATGAAAAAAATTAAAAAAATAAAAGAAAATTTGAAAGATTCTACAAAAAAGGAAAAAAAAAATATTGAAGAAGATATTAAAAAAATTAAACAATCTAAATGGCAAACTTATGTTCCTTTTACATTTTTTTATGGTAATAATAAATTTCAACCTTTATATTTTTGGATTTTTATTTTTTGTACTCTTGCTTCTGCCATGTTATTTGTTAAAATCTATGCAGCTGGGCTTGCAGTTAAGAAAGGAACTTTTACTTCTGAAATGATAAGTACCGCTGATTTAGGAGTAGTATTAGGTTTTGTATCATCTCTTGTTCTTCTATATAATAATAATAAAAAAAATAATATTAAAGAAACTTCTATATAATAAGGTAAAGTAAGAATGGATGAACAAACAGCAAAATCAATTGGTGAAAACATTGCCTATATTGTATTAGGTTTTGCTGCTTTTTTAAATATTTTTAAATATTTTTATTCATGGATAAAAGAATTTTTTAATAAAAAGAAAGAAGATAAAAAAAATAAGGATTCTGAAGTTAATATAAATATATTGAATTCACCAATTGACACCTCTTTTAAATTATCTAATGATGATTATAGATGTTTTTTATATTTTTTATTAGAACAAAGTAAACTTCTTAAATCAATAAATGAATTAAATTCAATAATTCTTAAAGAACAAATGGATTATTTACATAAACATATACAATCAATAAAAATAATAGTAACAGATATAATGATGACCCTTTTAAAAGACGCTGGAATAAGCGATATTCATTATGGAACTTATTTTACTAACTTTGAAAATTTTATGGAAATATGTGAAACAAATGTTCAAGTATCTTTTCGACAAATGTGTAGAAACACTCATTTTTTAAAATATTCTATTTCTGAATATAAAGATATTGTTGATACAAATATTTTATTAATAGAAGGTTCTTTAAGAGAATTGCTTAGAAAAAGATATCCACAAAAAGATAATATAAAAAATTTTAATAAAATATATCAAACTCAATCAAGGATTCATACAGAATTAAAAGATTGTTTTGATTATGCTAGAGATGTATCTATAGCTTTTGAAGCTAAACTTAAATCTACAAAAGATTGTTTTGAAAAGGAAGTTTCAAAAGTAATTGGAGTTGAATATACTTTAGATCAGTAAAAAGGTTGAATGATGAAACAAATAGAAACTTTAGAACAATTAGGGCAATTACTTAAAAAGAAACAAGCAGAAGCAATAGAAGCAAAAGAAAAAGGACTTGTTACTGTATATGGAAATTTAGTATTAGAAATATCTATATTGAAACAAAAAATAAAAAAATTTCAAATGGGAGGTAATTAATGGAATGGAATAAATTTATCCATAGTTATAGTAATTTTTCTAATTGTTTAGCTCATATATTTGTAGGACAATATATAACCATTATAATATTTCTTCAAATTCATTCAATTTATTCTTTGTTATCTGGATTAATTGCAGGAATTATATTTGAAATATATCAATATTATTTTAGAGATAATAAAGAATTGAAAATAGAAGATAGATTAGCTGATATTTCTCAATGGATGATTGGTAGTTTATTCGCATATATTTATTATATTGATCTATATGTTTAAATTTAAATTTAATATGAAACCAAAAATTAATTTTAAAAAATCTTATAAAGATAAAGAATTAATTTTAAAATCATTAAATACAGAAATTAAATATGAAACAGATTTATCTGAAGATGTAATATTAAAAGCAAATATTAAAGCAGATTTAAATTCACAAGTAGAAATGGGGTTAGATAGAATAAAAGAAGCAGAAGTTAGTTTTAATATTTTTTATTACTAATAAATATAAACTTATTACGAGGCCTAAATGAAAAGATATACAAGAAAATTTAAAGAGGAAGACTCATATTTATCAAAGAATTTTAATAGATTAAAGGAGGTAGAGACAATAATTGTTTCTCATGAATTAGATAAAAAATTAAGATTAATAGCTAAAGAATATTCTGAAGAATACACTAAAAAATTTGGTGGTTCTGTAGATGATGCAATAGCTAGAATGTGTTTAAGTATAGTACAGGCAAATGTTAAATTGGATAATAAAAATGCAGCAAAAGCTATAATAAATTTAATGAAAGACATAATATGAAAAGATATAAAATAAAAGAAAATATAGATACACAAAAGATTTTTAATAAGACTATTCAAATTCTTATGGATGAAGAAGTATTGTTTGAATTAATGGGAGAAATGTTATATGATAATGCAGAAAATGCAATAGCTGGGAGTTTTGGACAATTATTACCAGATATGCTTAAAAAAGCGTTATATTTATATTTTAAAAAACATGAGAAAGATCCAGATAAATTTCTTGAATTAGATATTAAAAAAGTTGTTACCCTTTGTATGAAAAATTTAAAAAATAATATAAAATAAAAGAAATATAAAAATGAAAAGATATATAAGAAAATTTAAAGAAGAAGATTCATTATCAGATTTAACAGATGAATCAATACCTCAAAAAATAGTTGATTTTTTACAAAAAAACCCTTTTCCTAAAGATGACAGTGGTATACATAAATTAGCAGAAGATTTAGGAATAGAAGCTGATATACTTGAACAATATGTTTATGCTATGTTAACTACTATTCTTACTGGTGGTAAATCTAAAGGAGATATTTCTAAAATAACAAAAGAACAATTAGATATAGGATTTGAAATAGAATATGAACACGTATCTCTAGATAAAAAATATGAAGATAATAAAGTCATAAAAGCTATTCAAGATATGTTTGCTAGAAAGATATCAAGTGATCATTTTTTTGAGAATGATGTATACTATACTACAAAAACAGACTTCGCTGCAGAATTAAAAAAAGAAGCATAAATATGAATAGATATAATTCATTTAATTTTAAAGAAGATGCATTAACATATAAACAAAAACGAGATCTTCCTGATAGCGCATTTGTTTTTCCTAAAGAAAGAAAATATCCTATTCCAGATGAATCACATGCAAGAAATGCTTTAGCAAGAGTATCTGCAAATGGTACACCAGAGGAAATATTAAAAGTTAAATTTGCAGTTAAATCAAAATTTCCTAATATAGAGGTTGAAAAGTAGATGAAAAGGTATAAACAAAATTTTAAACAAATAATTAAAGAAGATGAAGAAGAAGCTAAATCAGAAAAAGCTATAAAGGATCTTATTGATCTTAACTGGGGTAAAGATGAAGAAGCACAAAATACTGCAATAGCATTATTTAAAGCTCTTGTATTTGCAAACACAAAAGTTGCAGATAAATTCATTCAAGACTTATCAGATTTTACTTCTAAAATGAATTCAGAAGATTATAAAGAATCAACTGTTTCTAAAAAGAAAGATAAAAAGATTAAAGAATCTATGATTAATATAAATAATGTTGCATCAGCTTAATATGCTGTGGTAGAAGCGATTAATTATCTTACAAATAAATTTGGTATTGAAGATTCTAAAGTAATTAAAGCAATTGGATTTGCAATTGATAGTGCTTTTACTCAAATTCCATCTGAAAATAATACAGAAAATATAAAGTTTTCTGTTATTTCTAGATTATGTAGAGATCTTAAAGCAAGGATATAATTATGAATAGATACATAAGATATTATAGTGAAGATGAAGATGATAAGAATAACAATGGTATACCTGATTGGTTAGAGCCAGGGGTAACAGAAATATTAGAATTTTTACGGGATAATTCTTTTGGCAACGAAGAGGGACGTAAAATGTTTCTTGATAAAATGACTTCTCTCCATACAAGTGGTGATCGCAGGGCAAGACGCGCTTTTAAGTATGTTGGAGATATGTTTACAAAATTAGGTGATGAACTAATAAATTATGGGCAAGATAAAGAAGAAGAATAATGAATAGATATAAAACATTACAAGAAAAAGTTGAAGGAATTTAATTGATAGAAAAATATTGGGAACAAAAAGATATGTTAGAATATTTAAATTTAGTTTTAGATGAATTTAAAAATTTCAATTTTATTATTACTAATAATTATAAAGGAAAAGAAGATTTTCATTTAGAGGTTAATATATGAGTACAAAGATTTCATTAGAAGAAAGAGCAAAACAAAAAAATAAGATATTACTTATTGAAAGTATTTCTTATTTACCTAATATAGATGATATTAAAATAGAAACTAAATTTATTGAAGCTGTAGCAGGTAAACAATATGAATGTCGTGGTGTACTTAAAAATGTACCAGTTACTAGATTTATTGAAAATGCAAATTCAAGAATTTACCCAAAAGAATTATGGACTGAAGTAGAAAAGAAAAAAACATTTGAAGGGGCCGATTGTTTGGCGGACCATGCAGCAGAGGGAGATGGTAGTGTTTTAGATACTGCCGGGGTCTGGAAAAATTTTAAAGTTGGTGAAAATATAGCAACAGCAGATTTATATTGTATTGGTGCAATAGGATCATTATTACTTGAAAAAGCAAAAGCCGGTGGTAAAGTTGGTTTTAGTACAGTAGCCTTTGGGACTTTATCTGAATCTGACGGAAAAACGGTTATGACTGAAGATTTCGAGTTTGAAAACTGCGATTGGGTAAGAAAACCATCTCAAAATGTATATGCTACTCAAGAGAATTTAGAAGAAAGTATAAAAGAAGAAATAAAAATTATTGAAAAAGATATTACTAATAAATTAAAAGAAAAAACGGTAGAGGTAAAAAACATGGATAAATATTTGGAACTCTCAATTAAAAACCAAATTAAATCTACCATAAAGGAAGCAATTGCTAAAGAAAACTACGTTGAAGCTATAAAAGAGCTAAAAGAAGTTTCTGATACAATTATTCCAGAAATGGCAGAACAAAAAGCGCAAGTTGAAACTGCAATTATGTCAATTCAAACTAAACTTGCTGAGCAAAAAGAACTAGCTCAAAAAGAACTTAAGGAATCTAAGGAAACTTTAGAAACTCTTACTGAAAAGTATCAAGTAGCTTGTGAAACAATTAATACTCTTAAAGAAAACCTTCAAAAAGCGCAAGTAATTGTTGAAAAAGCTGTTAATAAAGATACTCAAAAATCAATAGAAAAAATGAAAGAAGATATTGAACTCTTTTCTACTGATAGAGTAAAAATGGAAGAAGATATTAAACTATTTATAGAAGAAATAGAAAAAAGAAATGCAGATTTAAAAATATATGAAGAAGATACTCAACTTAGAGAACAAGATATTACTAAGTTTAAAGAGGAAAGAAAAAATATGAGTAAAAAGATTAATAAAACAAAAATAGCACTTCAACTTGCAGAAAAAACAATATCTAAACTTGAAAAAATTCTTGAAGAAGAATATGGATATGAATTTGATGATGAAGAAGATTCTTTTATAGATACTGGAAATGATATTATAGATGATGCATTTGGCTTTGAAGATGATGAAGATTTGTATGAAGCAGAAGAAGAGGAAGATGATAAAGAAGAAAAAAAAGAATCAATTACCTCTAAAAAGAAAAAATTAGTAAAAGAAACTGATGAAGACGATTCTGAAGATGAAGAAGAAGAAATGGAAGAAGCAGAAGAAGATGATTCAGATGATGATGATGAATTAGAAGAATCAGAAGATGATGAAGAAGATGAAAAAGAATCAGATGAAGATAAAATGGCAGCAGTAAGAGCTGCTAAAAAAGAAGCAATTACCCAGAAAAAAAGAATTGAAGTTAAAGAATCAAAAGCTCCAGTAAAAGAAGTTATTGAATATTATAAAGCAGTTGTAAGAAATAAACCGGCTGTAAGAGACATTCAAAAACAAATTCTTAAATCAAGATCTCTATTAGAAGCAGTTAAAAAAGTTTCTATGTTTGAGAATAAATTTGGTAATGATATTCATAAACTCAGAGAATCAGTAAAAGATAACAAAGATCAAAAATTTCAAAAATACGAATTTAAGATATAACTCTTTTTTTTAAATATGAAAAACCTCTTTTAGAAATAAAAGAGGTTTTTTAGTTTATAATTATCAAAAAGTGTAAGAAGTTATTAAATTATTTTTTACTAATAAATAATAAAAAAGATTATTATAGGAAGCAAAAAAGCTAATTTATAAATTAAATAAGTAAGCTAATAACAGCCATTCAAAATATCCACTTGAGTTTGAAAATAAACAATTTTATATATGATTTAAAGAACACTTTATAAAGTAATTTTTAAAAGAAGAAACTTATAAAATTAAAATTTATACAAATTGAGGTATAATAATAGTTATGAAACATGGAAGACAAACAGAAAAACTAAGTGAAGGTCAAATGCAAGAAGTTATCAATAAAGAATGGAGTTCTAAATCCAAACTTGGTGAAGCTTGCGTATCTAAATGGTCTAAAACAGATTTAGTTGGAAAAGAAATGCTAGATAAATATGCATCTAATCCTGCTAAAATTCGTAAAGCAGCCATTATGCTTGAAAATCAAGAAAAAGTTCTCAAACAGATTATTAAAGAAAATCTATATTCAACTACTTTTGGAACATCAGTAAAACCAGAACATATGCTTAAAGCAGTTTTTCTAGGTTCAGCTAATTCTAAACGTGGTGATATATTTACAGAATATCCTCTTACATCTACAGATGATGCACTGTTCTATATTCAAGCAACATATGAGCAAGCTCTTAGAGGAACAACTGCAAATACAAGATCTTATGAAAATTTAAAACCATATTACTCTGGTGAAGAATTTTATGGATCAGTTGGAACAGGTGCTGGTGTTGGTACTATAACATTCGTATCTGGTGCAATGACTTATATTCCACTTATCCCATTTAAAACACAAATTTTGTTAGATGGCGCTATTATAGCTGTTGATAATGGTTCTGGTACTCTTGTTGGAACGCTTCTTGATCCAGCAGCAACTAATACTGTTGTTTATGCAACTGGAGTTATTACTCTAAATTTCTATGCTGGTGCTGGTCCTTTAGCGGGCGTAGCAATTACTGCAGTATATAATTGGAACTCAGAACAATCAACTAATTATACTAATTATGGTACAATGAGTCTTGAACTTGTTAAAACTCGTTTTAATGCACGTCCTATGCCTCTTGGATATAGAATTTCAGATATGACACAAATTATGTTTGAAACTACTGGTCTTGGAGATGCTAAAGACTATATGGCTATGGCTGTTGGTCAAGAACATGCAAGAGCAAAAGACTATAGATCAGTAGCTCAAGCAAGGCGCGTAGCTTTAAGTAATGCAGTTGCTACTTTTGATACAGACTTTGCAGCAGCTGGTGAAATCAGTTATAAATCTCATGCACAAAGACTTCTTACAGAAATTGGAAGAGTTGGTGCTGTAATTTATGATGACATCAAAAGAGGTGGTATCAATAAGATTGTTGCTGGTTCTAAAGCAACTGAATATATGAAAAACCATGATCTTTGGAAAGATGTTATGGGTGATGTTAAAAATGGCGTATATCAATCAGGTACTCTTTCTGATATGGAGGTTTATACTTGTCCAGCAGATGCTTCACTTGTTGCAACTAACGAAATGTTACTTGTTTACAAAAATCCTCAAGAAGCCATGGATTGTTCAATAATTTTTGGCACATTAACAGAGATAGATTCCAGTTTAAGATACCCTAACTTCGTAACCGAGGGGAATTCAGCAGTCATCGAGGACACAAAAGTTGTAAATTCCAAGTTTGTAAGACTTATGACACTTGATTCACTTATTTAATTTAGAATAAATTTAGACAAAAGAAAACCACTCTTAATTGAGTGGTTTTCTATTTTGTTAAATAATTATAGTATTTTTATGTTGGATAATTTTCTATAAATATTTTCTTTTCCTCGTTTTTAATATAATTAATACCTAACGCTATTTCTGGTAAGATTGTTTTAAGAGATTCAAAAATTTCTTTTGAAATAAGAGAAAAATCTTTATTAATATAATTTTTATATAATTTCCAAAATAAAGTCCATCCAAAAGAATTAAAATCTGCAGGATAAACAATTTTTTTATCCCAAAATCCATTTTTATATTTAGTTTTTATTTTATTTTCTAATTGATATTTTTGAACAATATTTTCTGAAAATAATAATGGTATAGAATAATTTTAAAACATAGAAGATAAATAAAGGTGATATCTATTTACTTTTCGGAGTGCAATCCTATCTATGTTTTAAAATTATCTATTTAAATATTTATAAATCATTCTTGCCATAATAGGAATGTAAAAATCTATGGAATTAAAAATTAAACTCAAATGCTTACATAAAAAATTATCCCCATAATTATGAAATTTCCCCCAGTGTTTAGGTTCAATTTCACAAGGAATTATAGAAGCATCAAATTGGGTAAGTGTCCATGCATCCCCTTGCCACCAAAAACTAGGATCATCACAACTTACTTGAACATCAGCATTCTTTAAAACTTTTTTTATCTCCTCAATAGTTACATCTTTAAATGATTTAAATTCTGGATTTGATTTTAATAAAGAAAATATATCCAAAATTCTAATTTCTTGTGTATATAGATTATCTTTCCTCATACTCTTATCAGAAGTTTTTAGTTTTACTATCTGAGTATCAAATGTATAAGTAGGCTCAGATAAGAATACAAATGTTACCCAGCCTTTCTTTTTGTTAACTTTCATTTTGACTAATTTTGCAGATATATTACCAGCACCTTTTATTTTTTGTCTATCTTTCATAAAAATTCTAGTAAGATCAGATACTCCAGCATGCTTAGTAAGATCAGATAATCGTAAATCTTCTTCTAAAATATTTTCCTGTATTAGTCTTATTTTACAAGCGGGGATTTCCTTACCTGTATCAGTAATTATGATAAGATCTCCTTTTTCATTTATATAATTACTATCATATATAGCATCTTTATTTTTAAATTTTCCATATTTAAAATGATTACCTTTTTCAAGAGGAATTTCAATAGATTTTTTTATTTTAAATATTTTTGTTTTTCTGTCTTTAATTGAATCCCATATGATAGTTTTAACTTTATTAAAATCTTCCATATTTTTTGATAATAATTTTATAACTTTAAAATATAAATTATTATCAGGTTGTTGAAGTGTTTCTATAACTACTTCAATAGGACTTATATAAAATCTAATAGCACCTTCATTGTATGCTTGATACATAGATTTAACATAATTAAGATGATCTTTATTTGCATTAAATTTAACAAATTCATCTTTATCTGGAAAATACCAAGCTTTAAAAGGATGAAATATAATAGGATGCGAATTCTCTTTAAAATAAACTTTATATCTTTTCATTTCTTGAACCTTTCTTTTCTTAATTCATCTATAGCTTTTTTAATATTTTCATCTGTAGTCTTTGTATATTCTTCTTGTAATAATATAATTATATCTATAGTATCTGTGAAAGAAATTTTAAATGTTTTAAGAATTATGCTATATTTATTATTTTTAATATATTTACGAATTATATACTGAGTATTAGAACTTAGATTCACATTATTTTTTAAAATTAAAAGGAGTATATCTTTCTTTTATTTTTGAATACCCCTCATCCCATATCCATTTAAATTTTTCTGGAGTATCTGTTTTAGTTTTATATTTTCCTCTAAGAAAATAAATGTATTTTTGTTGTTTATGACTAGCAGCAGGCATAATTATTTACCTTTATCTGAAATATTTTTTAATTGTACTTTTCTTTTTGTAATTTTATAGAATTATATCTTTTCATCTTAATCTGCCACTATATCAATTTGAATCTCAAGAGTATCGGGGTATAAATAAGTAAAATCTATTTCTATATCTGTATGATTATAATCTGGAACTTCTACCCAATAATCAAAAGAACCTTGTACTTTTCCAAATATTGTAATTATTACAGAATTTAAAGATTTAAATATTTTATCTCCTGTTAATTGATAAGCAGTTGCTAAAAGTCCTTCTGGGGTTATAGGTATAACCCCCTTAAAAGAATACTCAGCATGATTAGGTCCACCTTTTAATTTAAGTTGTTTTCCAAATACTTTTTCTATATTTATAAGTTTTGGCCCAAATAAATGAGTATACTCTTTTATATTTTCAGTTAAATCTACTTCATATTTTTTTGATCCAATTGCACAATTTAATATTTTATCTGTTCTACTAAAAGCACTTTCATATAATTTCATCTTATTTATTCTCTCTCTATTTTTTTCTTAAAAAATCTATTGCTTCTTTTTCAGTATTAAAAATATTAAACATATCTAATAATTCAACTATTCTAAATATATTATGAACTGCCTTATTCATATTACAAAGAACTAATATTCTTTTATTTTCTTTAAGAATTCTTGTTGTTGAAACAAAAATTCTAAGACCTGAACTACTTAAGTATTCAACATCTTTTAAATTAAATATAAAATTACAGGATGTTTCTATATTAATAAATTCATTAATTTCTTTTTCTACTGTTTTAGATAAATAAGCATCTAATCTTCCTTTTAAATATAAGATTAATGTAGTATCTATTTTTTTTGATTCCATTTTTATCCTTTATTTAAGTTTAATTATATTTTCACATACACTACATTTATATATAATTATATATCTATCCTTGTAAAAATAATTCTCTTTTAGATATATTCCATTTTTACATCTTTTACATATCATAATTATATACCTCTTATTTATTTTTTATATTCCATTCACCTTATGGTCTAAGATTGTATCTGTATATGAAAACATTTTATAATTTCTTAAATATTCTCCAGCGAGGTCACGAAAAATTACTAGACTTCCTGATGTCATAGTAACCATAGCAGAATCTAAATATAAAGGGGGTGTAAGTTTAACTGGTTTAACATATGTATGTATTGCTTTTCTTTTTATTTTACCAATCCAAGTAAATTTTAATTTTTTTACTTTTGAGGCTGATAAAGCTACATTAGGATATTTACTATTATAAGTAATTATATAAATAGGAAGAGCACTACCAATAACTTTTTGTATAAAAATATTTTTACCAAATTTTTCAAGACCCAAATCTCTTATTAATATTTTACCAGCTGTTAAAAAAGGGGTATCTAACCCATAATCGTGAATGGGATTAAATGAATAAGATGATGTTTCTACTTCTATAAATTTCATTTATTTATATGCCTAATAACTTATTTTAATTATTAGTAATTTATTTTTTAATATTCTTTCTTAGTGAATTGCTATGAAACTGAAGACTTTATGGATTTCTTGCTTTGTTTTATTATGAATATTGATTGTTTTTTTTATTACTAATAGGGAACTATAAAATTTTAGAATTTTTTAGAAAAAGATACTATGGGCTAAAATAAAGTTTTACCATATTTTAAAATACTTTTTGCTAAAAATTCCTCTTGTAGTTTTAATTTACAGTTTTTAATAGCATTAACATATTCTTCATCTGTATCTTCGTATAAAATATCAATTATGAAAAAATTTTTTAATTCACCTCTCAATTTTATTACCATCTTTACTCCGGCTTCATCTTGATCAACAACTAAATTTACTTGTTTGAATTTTTTTAAATAAATAATTTGATCTAAACTTATTTGTGAACCAAAAGTGCATGTTACATTTTTAGAAATATTATTCCAAATTTTTGGAATTGAACCTATCCCTTCTACAAGCCACAAAATTTCATTATAATTTAAATTATCTATATTAAAAATTGTTTCTTTTATTCTTGATCCTGATTCATATTTAACTTTCTTATCTAAAAGATAAAATAATACTTTATCTATTATTATCTCATTTCCTTTATACAGTTTATAATTGGTAATATGAATATTATTATCTTTACAATGCTGTTTAAAATCTTCATTTAATTGTTCATAAGATAAAGAACAAGAATTATAGTAAGTTTGTAAATATTCTATTTGCATAAGTTTTCTAAACTCTGTAAGACATATGCTTTTATTAGAATCTATAATAGGAAAAGCAAAATAATCACAGTATGGATCTGTAAAACTCCGAACTATTTTAAATTCTTTACAAAATTCTTTTGTAAATCCCCTTTGTTTTAAATAATAAAAATCTTCTGGTTTATCTATTTCTTTATGTATAAAGTTATAAATTAGATCTTTATTTATACTAGAATTTTGTATTTGTTTTTTTATTTTTGGTTGTATTAAAATTTGAGGAGTATAAATATAATTACTATTTCTTTCCTTTAATAAAAAAGATATATTTTTTGATTGACCACATTTAAAACAAGAAATAACACCACTATTAATATTAATAGAAGCATTACCAAAAGAATGATCATTATGTAAAGGACAGATAATATCAATCCATCCTTTAGAATTTGGTTTATTTTGATGTTTTATATTTAAAGTATTTAATGCAGAAATTATATCAATATTTTTATTGAAATTATCAAACATAATTTATTTTATTTCTTCTCCTTGAATCTCTTGTTCCATGTAATTTTTTCTTTAATTTTCTTGGAAGCTTTAAAAATAATTTTTTTAATAACTTAGTATTATCGGAAGTACATCTAAACTCTCCAGAAAAATCTACAGGATTTATAGTTATTTTTTCATATATATCTTCTATAGGTATGTCAAAACTTATAAATTTTAATTCAACTCCGTTAATTGTTACTTCAGTTCCTGGTATTTCAGAATATATAATATCTACACAATTCCAGTTTTCCATCTAATCTCTTACTCTTCTTATAACATCTTCAAATGGATCAAATTCTCTTACTCCATATACAAAATATTTACCTTTAGGAATAGTTATTGAAGTATGTTCTTCATGCACCAGTACGGCTTTCTCTGAAGTAACGTCAAGATAAAATTCATCTATTTTTTGTGTAGAATAAAGTATGGCAGTTCCCTTAGTTATTTGATGTTTATGATTACTTACATCTGATTGTTGTAATATCAAATGATTAAGTTTTTTACCATAATCTTTTTTAGCAACTTTACTTTCTTTTAAGATTAAATCACCCTGCTGATATTTTTTCATTTTTCTTCTCCCTTTTTATTTACTACCACAATTTTTACAAATCTTATTTTGTAATTTAATAGTTGAACAATATTCACAAACCTCAGTATCAGTATATTCATTAAATTCTATAATTCTTAGTATTTTAGGTATTTTAGGTGGTACAATTCCCATAATTATGCTCCTTTATGTTAACTTTACTGGTTTTATATATATATCTTCTGAATCTCTCCAAGCAAGTGCTTCTTCTACCGTATTACAACTATTGACTACTCCTTCAAAATGATAAGTATCTTTTAATGAAGGATTTAACATTTTAAGATAAGTAGCATCAACATCATTTCCAATTTTAATCTTGTAAAGTTTATATACTCCATCTTTTGAAATATTAGTTGGCTTAGTTTTAAGTTTCTATCTATACCTAATTTTCTTAAAAGCTCTCGCCGTACTTCTACATTTTGTTCTTGTAGAATCATATTAACTGTAATTTTTTCTGGTTTAATTTTTACAATTTCTTTTGTTACTTTTACTCCATTAAGATGATATAATTCAAATCCATTTTTATATTTAATACTTGCTCCATTAGAATTATGCAAAACTTTATTTTCATTAAAATGTATTTCTATTGGCTTAGAACATATAAAACAAATATCATCAAAAGGATAGATTAAAGATAACTCAGAAGTATCTTTATAAACATTGAAATTATTTTTAAATTTAATATCTAAATCTATATTTAATTCCGTCAAACAAAAATCATAGAACGAAAAATACCCTGATATTAAATTTCCATCTAAGTAAGAATAAACAAAATTTAATAGTTCTTTTTGATCCCAAACTTGATTTTCAACTTGATTCATAACTTGATTCATAACTTGATTTTGTTCTAACACATAAATGCATACTGCTACCCAAGTATCATAAGGATTATCCAATACTACTACAGGAACTACTGGTTTTTCTAATAGATGAATATAAACATTATCAATAATTTCTTTTGTTCTATCAAAAGAGGGTTGTTTAGTCGATAGACCAATTTCTAACCATTTATTTTTGTAGACTTCTAATTGTACTTCTTGTTTTTTAGTTAATTTTTTAATTTTTTTCATTTATATTTTTCTCCTTATTTAAAATTTTTTTATCCTTATAGATAAAATTATTAATGATAAACTACATATGTTTAATATATATTTCTTTTATTTTTTCAAACTCTTCCTCAGAAATAAAAAAAGTATCACCATCAGTATTTAAAATTATATATTGTTCACTAATTAATTTAAAACTTTCTAATCCCTCTATTGGAAAAAAACCTGCATCGCATAAAAGATAATTACCATTTTTTGATAGTACAATTTCAAAAGTTTCAAATTCAAATACTTGTTCAAAAGTATCATCAATTTCTAAAGTTAAACTCATATAATTATTTCTCCAATTTTATTTTTTATTAATAAAAGAATTATTTTTCCTAATACCATAATTAAACTCCTTTTTTCTAAAATCAAAAATTTTATTTAAAAATATTTTAGATTTATCAACAGTTTTTTCAGTAATTGATTTTTCTTCTTGTTCTTTACTATCTCCATTTATTTTATATAATTCTTCAAAAGTTGCTTCTTGTTCTTCAAGTTGTATTATTTCCCATAAACCACTTCGTAATAAGTATATAACTTTAAATCTATCAAGTTGATTTTTAAATTCTAAAAAATTATGTATATTGAATTCTTTATTTATAAATTCAAAAAATTGATAATAAGATAATGAATCTCTTTCATTAGGATTTAAAGAAGAAACAAATATAACTCTATCATTTTTATTTTGAAATAAAATTATCCAATCCATTAAATAATCCTTACAAAAAATTTAAATTTTATAATTGCCACATAAAATGCAAAAGTATAATGATTAAAAAATTTATTCCAAATTATATAAATATCTTCTAATGAGATGTCTTGATAATAATAATATTTCATAAAAATTCTATTTCTATTTAATAATTCTATTTATTCTTCAATATCTATTTTTAATAAATTTTTAAAATATAATCTAATTTGTCGTTTATAATATTTTTTAGTAGTATGTTCTTCGTTGTTTTTTATAGATACAAATTCTCTAAGAAGTATTACAGAAGGTTCTGCAGTTATATTAATATTAGATTCTATTCCTTTTTCATTTACTTGTTCTATATATTTTAGTTTTAAAGAACACAAATATGGAATAATAATTTCATTTTCTTCTTGATTAAAAGCGTCTATTGTTGCATAAGTTAATATAGCGAAGAGCACATCACGGACTGTCCCTTGATCTTTAGATGATAAAGCTACTATTTTAGAAAATGCTTGCTTTTCTTGTTCAGAAAAAATCATGTATTACTCCTTATATTTTTACCCTAATAATTTTTCTAATTTTTTATATTTACCAGGTTCTACTTCTTTAAGTCGTATATTAGAATCTTTCAACATTTCTTCTAATTGTTCTTTTGTTATTTGTTGTCCATCTACTTCAACTAATTGTTCCATCTATATTCCTCTTAATTATATTTCTATTTTAATCCATTTTTCTAATAAACTATAATTATGTAAAATATTATTTAATATATTCACATTATATCTATTTTCATCTTTTATAATTCTTAATCTTTCTCTATATTTAGATTTACCTAAAAATAACATAATAGCTATTAGATATTCTAACGAAAATATCTTAAATTTTTTACCTCTTATCTGTACATTATTAGGATGATTAAAAGCTTCTTGAGTAAGTTTATCTCCAGAAACTAAAAATTGTATTGGATTACCTTTTATAATTAAAAATTCACCCTCTTCTTTTGCCTTATATTTATTTTTTAAAAATTCATATAGATCAGTAAAACTAAATAAAATTCCTTTTTGTTTCTTTTTAATAAAAACATCAATATCATCTGTTAGATGAGGAGTAGAATAATATAAAAGAGCTGTAGCTTCTCCAATTACATAATCTTCTATTATATTATTTTTTTCTAAATCATTAAGCATATCTATAATTTCTGGCATTTGAAATGTTTCAGAAAATTTATATCTAATTTTATTGAAAAATAATGCTTTTTCTTGTAATCGAATTAATGCGTTAAATTTGATAATATAAGAACTATTTAATAATTTTTTTTGATAAATATTCTTAGATTCTTCAATTTTATATGGTATATATTTTTTCATATTTTAATTACCTATATATAATATATAAAAAATATTTAAAAAATTAAACTATTTTTTATATATTTTAATCTTCTTCTACATTTATTTTATATTCATCGAATCTATTAACATAAGATTTATTTTTTTCTTTTAATTTATTTAATCCTTTTTTTCTAATTTCTGCAAATTCTTTAAGATTAAAATCAGTATATTTATTTTTACTTGTATAATAATGTCTACCTTTTAAAGATCCATCTCTTAACGATGAATTAACAAAACATTCAAATGAAATATCTTCAATAGTCTCTTTAAGTTTCTTCTTACCAATTTTACTTTCTAATAATCTCCAACTTTTTCTTGATCTTATATTTCTTTCTTTTAAATTATATTTACCTTCTTCATTTATTTCAGGTTCTTCAGAATCTATATTAATATTATTTAATTCTGTATCAAAATCATCAGATTCATCTGAAATAGTTTCTCCATTATCTTTAGCTTTTACTGCTTCATCTACCCAAAAATCTACAGTAGAAGCGTCATAAGGTAGAAATTTATGATATATAGTTTTAATAAGTTCAGGTGGTAATTTTTCTCCACCAGTAACTCTATCCTCTATTGCTCCTATAATATTATTAGCAAGATCAAGTAATGAACTTTGAGCAGAAATTAAATCATTGTTTGTTTGAGCTTCTGGATAAGGCATAGATAAAGAAAATTCTATTTCATCTAACTCAAAATCCCCTGTATGCATTAAATGTATTTTAATAAGTTGAGAAATATTATTTAAAAGTATGGATTGAAATCGATAAATCATTCTTGCAAAGGGTTTAAATTGTTCTATATATGCTACTCCTGAATCTCCAAATCCCGAATCACTAGGGTCTATAAGTTTTCTAGGAAGTAAGCATGCATCATATATATCATCTTTAAGTAATTTAATATCATCTATTCCTTTAAGTTCTATATCAGCAGAGATTTGTTCATAATCAAATAAATCATCTATGGTCACAATTACGTCTCCAATACCAGGAAGTTCTTTCTTTGCAGATCCAAACCCTGAATTTAACATCTCATTCATAAATTCTGCTGCTTTAGCAAACTTCTCTGTTGGGCTTACAATATTGGGTAATTTTAATTTATATACAGATTTAGGAAACATTGCTCCTCGAGCTACCATTTGTAATGCCATCGCTGCATCATATTGTCTATATGGAGCCATTGCATGTATAAAAGTAGGAATACCAAATGGAGCAAATGGACTTTTATTTGTTAAATTTCTAAAATGTAAAAATTTCCAAGGAGGTAATATTTTATCTTCAACAATAAATCCTAATAAATATTCTTTAAAATATGAAGCTTCATTTTCTTTATTTTGTATCATATCAATTAAATCATTAATACTATTTATAGAATTTCGATAGGCATGTATTTTATTTGTTCCATCTTTTAAAGCAGCATGAAGGTCAATAGGAGAAAATTCCATTCTTTCTTTAAGATATCTTATATTTATTCTCTTAACTTCATTTATCCCTTTATTATCAAATCCAAGTACCCATCCTGCATTACCATATTGAACAATATCTGCTACTGTTGGTCTTAATAATTCATTAAGATTTATATCATCAAAAAATTTTTCAATATATTTTTTTACTTTCTGTTTAGCTTCAACAAACATTGTTTGGTTGTTACTGTCCGCTTGCAAAATTTCATCTATCCAAATTTCTGTCGATTTACTAATTTGAGCCGCATTAAAATATAAAAGGTCCATATCATCGTAAACATTTTGCATATTAGCCCAAGACTCTTGAGCATTATCATGACATCCTGTAACCCAATACTTAAATAACATATCCGTATCAGGACTTAATTTTTCTCTCTCTAATGTAGTATAAGATTTACCTTTATTATCTATTCCTTTTACAGTTTTATATAATTGGATTTTATCTTGAATTTGATTAGCAGTTGGTGTAATTCCAAAACCAAAAAACTTCTTTAACCTGTCAGAAACAGTTTTATCTTTATGTAATTTATCCGCCATTATAATATCTCTCTAATAATAATTTTATTATTTATTAGTACGACATTACTTCCATATTGTATCTAAAATTTTATAAATAAAATTTTCTTGTTCTTTTGTAAATCTCCATCTATACTTTTTCATTATTCATTCCTTAAAGATATCTTATCATTTATTTTTTTGACTAATAATTTAAATTATTTTTAATTAGTAAAAAATTTCATATTAAAAGAAATAATAATATTTGTAAATAATTATTTATATGTACTATTAAAGATAAATCTATATAAATAATTAAGGATGTTAAATAGTGGATCAATCAAATAGATTAACAACAAAAGGATTAACTATCGCAGATGTTATAAAATTAAGTTGGAGATATTATAAATCAAAAGATGGAGATGATAAAAATAAAAGAGCTAAATTAGATATAAAATCTGCTAGAGTAACTAGAAGAAATAATTATAAATATAATCCATCAACTAAAAGTTGGGAACAGGTAGGGAGGAATATTAAATTAGAATTTATTGTTATGTCAGATCCTAAATCATATAAGAAGACTGATACAATTAAAATACATAAATATCCAGTAATATTCTTAATAGAAAATATTGATAAAGGAATTTTTTCGACATTCAAATGGAGAACGGGCTCGTTTAAAAAGCCAATAATAAAAAATCCTTCAATGACTTCTCAACAAATAGGAGAAAGAAATATACGAAATGGAATTCAAATGAATTTTTTCTTTTTTTTAGAATTTATTCTTAAAAAACATAATTTATTATTTGGTAGATGTTATGCAAGTTATCCACCAAATAAAACAAATCCAAAAGGCATGATATTTTTCGATAAAACGTCCTGGTGGATTGTCAAAAACATACTTATTAAATTATTAGGAACAGATGGAGGAAAATTAAAAACTAGTTTATATAAAAATGAGTGAAATTATTTATATTGAAAAAAAATAAATAAAAATACAATCAGTATAAAAATTTTCTATTATTTGTATAGGTTTAAATCCTAATTTAAATTTTACTATCATCATTTTTAAATAAGAGGGCACAATGTATAAATTTATTTTATAAGTTTTTTGTGCCCTCTTTAACAATTAGGAGGAATTATTTCTTTTTTTTGCAAGCTTCTTTTTTCTCTTCTTCATCATCTTCATCATCTTCAGAATCTTTTTCATCTTCTTCAGCTTCCATTATGAAATCTTCTTCATTAAAATCTTCAAGTTCTTTAGCTGCATCAATAAGTTCAGCAATTGCAGGATCTGCCGCACCAACTATAGGTATAATATCTTGTATAACTTCATTAACAGAATCTACTGCATCAGCAATATCTTCAGCACTTATTTCTTCATCTTCTTTAAGTTTATTTAAACTTCTTTTAATTGAATAAAGCTCTTTAATAGCTCTTTCAAGAATTCTTGAAGATTTAGATTTTTTACTAACTTCTTTACTTTCTCCAAAATAACTCGTATAGGGAACAAATTTTTTACTTGACATATTGATATAACCTCTTTTTTATTATTTTAACTTTTTTATTAGTAATATTATTTTTAAAATTAATTATTAATATATTGATAAATATATTTATATAGTAATTTCATTACATTAGAATCTTTATCAAATAAATTATAATACTTTTTAAATGCTGGTATATAGTTTATTATTTTTATATTATGATCATCTCTTTTATTTGATAAAACGAATTTAATATAATCATTATCTTTACCATTCATTTTAAATGTTTGTACTATTAACCAAACATAAGCCATAATTTCTTTGGGTTGAGAATAATGAAGTTTTTCATTTTCATTTGACATTGCTTTGATATTATTAACTTTATCATTTACAGATTGCATTCTATGAATTATTTCATGTCCTATAAAATCAATAAAATCATCTAAAAACCATTTAAAATCTGTATAATCATGCTTTTTATTTTTAATTTTAAAAGCATTAGAAATATCAGTAGTATAAAATAAAATTATTGTATCTGTTTTGGGTTTATATCCAGCAGAAAATAAACCACTATCAAACTTTGAACTTTTTTCTCTTTCTATAAATTCTATTTTTTCATTTATAAAATAAGAATTTATAGATACTATTAAATCATTTAAATTTAAAAATTCATTTTTCTCATAGAAATTTTTTATCTTTTCTATTAATATATTTATATAATTTTCTGGTCTCTGAACCATTTCTATCAATGGTAATGTATATCCCATAAAATCATTTGTAAATTTTCTTTTATATCTTTTCATTTTTTCATTTTTTCATTTTTTAAAATTATTTTTTATTTATAAAATTTTCTATTGCTTTTTCTGTCTTCAGAAATCTTTTTAATGTCATTTTAGGTAATTTTAGATTACCAAAACTCTATTTAAAATTTTTAATAAAATCTTCTTTATTCATTTTTTAATTCTCCTTTTATTTTAAATATATTTCATTAATATTTATATTACCTTTTAGATATTCATAGATATACTTTATTAACCTATTTATTACCATAGTATTTCTATAATATTTTAAGTATACTTCTTCATATATTAAACAAGAATATCCAGGATGTTTACCAATATCTTTTATATATTCTAAAATATCCATATCATAAGCTCCTTGAAATCTCAACTCCTCAATTATTTGCCAGGCATAGGACATAAGTTCGGCTTTATCTGCATAATAACCCACTCCTTGCGCAATATTAATATATTTATTTATATATTTTTGTAATGTATAGTTTTTTATTGATATAGATTGACTTCTATGTATTAACTCATGCCCTATAAGTTCCTTAAAATATTGTAAAAATAATTTTTGTAAATCAATACTTAAAAATAATTGATCAATAATAGGACTGCACTGAATAGTGATAGTTAAAGAATTGACTCCCGTATCCATTGAATTTATAGCATATTTTCTTCCATCAGAATTAAAACTTCCTTCATAATTAAATATAATATTAAATTCTTTAAACTTATCTGTTAAAAATTCACAAACTAATTCTCCATATTTAAAAGATTTATTATAAATTTTTAAAATACTTTTAAGATGATTATAAACTATATTAACATATTTATCCGGTCTATATACAGCTTCAACTAAAAATTCACTTGTTCTACTGGGAGGAGTATGATATTCCCCATTATAAAAAGTATTAACAGGTTCATTTAATCTGTCAAATACTGATTTATATCTTTTCATTTTTAATTCTTTCATTACTAATTTTCATTTACAAATGTGTTTACCGCTTCTCTTATAGAACTGCTTAAAATTCCTCTATAAAGAGTCAATTCATATTTTTTATTTATGACTTGTTTTACAAATAAGCTACCAAATAACTTAGTACATTCCATGATAAGAGGAATTTTATTTTGATTTTCATCTTTAAGTATTTCTACTATTATATCACCTCTTTTTATAGCTATTGCATCAGTTTCTATATTACCATCATTTAAGGGGACTTTTAACTCAATCGGAAGTATGTCCCACAAATCAATCGCGCCGGTAGTTATTTGTTGTTGTATTTGATTGTAAGTTTCAAACATTTGAACATTTGCTGCATATGGATGCTTTATAATTACATTATCTATCACATAACTAACAACTGATTCTTGAGTTTCTCCCATTACATCAGCAATAGTTTTAGTTATTCTTAAAACTTTACATTCAGTACCTAATAGAGTAGAGATAGTAAAATCATTTAATTTTCTATACATTGGTGCAAGCTTTTCTGAAATGGTATCAACGATTGAATATGTCATTTAACTTCCTATTTCAATTATATTTTTAGTTAAATCTCCTTTAATATACTCATAAATATATTTAAGTAATCTTGTAAATACATTAGATTTACCATAAATTTCTTTATATAAATCATAAGTTTTACTTTCATATCTTTTAAACTTATCTCTATTATTAATAAATTTTAAGATTTCTGAATCTTCTAAATCTTGAAATCTTAATTCTTCAACAATTAAACAAGCATAAGCCATAATTTCAGGTTTTAATGAATAATATGCTAAATCAATTTTATTTTTTGAAAATTGAATTAATTCATTTTGTATTTTATTTCTATTAAATGATATATATTGTCCCCTATGAACTAATTCATGTAATATTAATTGTTTAAAATCTTTTAAAAAATCTCGTTTTAAATTATCACTTTTAAATAAATCCCCTATAGATAAACTACAAAGAATTCTAATTAATAAAGATTTTTCTCCAGATTCCATCTCATTAATTCCAGAAAAATATCCATTATTATAATAAGTACCTTTTGGAATAAATACAATATTATATTTTGAAAAAATATCAGTTAATACCTTACATATTTGATAATCATATTTCAAATTAGAATTTTTATATTCCTCTATAATATTAACCATTATATTATATAATTCTTTAGCATAATTATCTGGTCTAAAAACTGCTTCATTAAAGAAATGACTTTTTTTACTACTATGGAATTTTTCATTATCCTTATATGGTATATATTTTTTCATATTATATTACCGTTGTAAAAGTTAAACTGTAATCATCTTCCAAATATATTCCATCACCTGATTTAGCATTTGTGTTTATTAGTATTTCATATTGGGTTAAACCTGTTAAATTACTCCTAGGATTTATAGTAAGTATTTTAGAAGTTATATCAAAACTCATATCTTTATCACAATAAGGAACCATATCAAGATTACTTAGTACACTGTTTTCATTCATAGCTACATTAAAAGTTAATACAATATTATTTGATTTAGAAACTCCAATTGCATTATTTAATGGTACTGATGTAATTGTTGGAATAGATGGAGAATGTAAAGTATCTAATAATGGATTTTGATCAAGATTAACTGCATTTTGTAATTCTGAAAGCTTAAGTATCAAATCATCAACATGATAAACAACTTTAGGTGTATTTATTCCGCCTGTTGTATCTTGATTAGGACTATTTTGCATATTTAATATTATATAACTGCATTTTATATCAACCGTGTGGATTACAGGATAGAGTTTTCCCATATTTAATTGTTGTTCATAATCAAATGCCATTTGTCCTCTTTCTGTAGTGTAATTAAGATCTATTACCATAGAACATAATACACCATTTAAAGTAACAGGCACATCTAATCTAGTTAGACATGCTTCGTCCAAGGAAAAAAGTGCCATTCCCTTCCAGAAGTCATAAGGTGTTGTAAAAATGGTTGTAAAGGGTATTGTTAAAGTCATAGGAACAAAAGATATATATGCTCCAATAAGTTCACTATAATAGTTTCCATTACATTGTAAATGAGATTTATATCCTAATGGAGCATCATCAGAAATAGCGTAGAAAGTTGAAGGAAAAGAACCTCCAGTAGTTTTAAATATATCTATTGAGCGTCTAATAGAATTTCCATCATCAGAAACATCTGCCATAATTATTCTTTTTTTTGCATTGATTAAAGTTTCAGTTGGATATATCATTTGAGCAAAATAAAGTATAACTCTCTCTAATACACTTCTTATTGCATAAGGATAATTTACTGAGTCCTGATAGTACCTTTCACTCACTTATACCACCTTTAAATCATATCTTACAGAATCAATAGAATGATTATAAATATCAAATTGACGTTTATATCTTTTCAATTAGACTAACGCCTCTTTATTTTCTTCTTCATCTGAATTATCAAAACCTAACATAGATACTTTAAATTTATGATTATTTTTTTCTCCACCATTTTGTGGTTTTTGATCTGGAGTAAAATTTGTACTTAATAGTTCTTCTTTTGTAATAATTGTATCTTCATCAAAAAGACTATTTATAAATTCATTAAAATTTAAAAAATTACTTTCTAAAAATCTATAAGCACAATTATTATTATTAATTTCAAGAAGAATTTCCATTGTTTCTTTAATAAAATTTAGATCATTTTCTTTAGCTAATTGTTTACTTTCTTTATATGCAGTTATGTATGTTTTTTTAACTATTGATGCAGGAAATCCATTTTCAAGTATAAATAATTCTATAAAATTTTTCACATTATAACTCCAATTTTTTAAAATAATAAAAAATTTTCTTTTACTTTTTATTATTTATATTGTTTTATTAGTATCTAACAAAATATTAATTTTTGTTTTAATTTCTGTTTGACTTAGTTCCTTTTGTATTTGTTTATTAGTTGAATATTTTGCTTGAGATTCTAATATTTCTTTTATTAATCTTTCATTTCTTTTATTTTGAGTAATAATTGTATAGGCTTTACATATCTCACAAAGTTCTTGTCTAGTCATAATAAATAAATCTTGTTTAGAATATATAGAAAGATTTTCTATATCTGGGATAGATCTATATACTACCTCATTACTTTCCATATTTTTTTTATTATAATCTAATAAACCATTAGGATTTGATATGGTTTTAATAAAAGGAATCAATGCCTGTTGAATTGTAGTAAAAGGTGTCCATTCTTTTCTTAAATTTATATTTGCTATTTGCATAAAATTATCTTTACTTGAATCTATTATTTTATATTGATGTATCATTCTAGCCATTAAGTATCTCCTGTTTTTAAATTATTTTATTAGTGTGAACTAAAATTTTTTTAAATTCTTACTACATATTTTGATCCAAAAGAAGTAAATACTTTAGTTTCAAAACAATTAATAGTTTCATTTATTTTCTGTATTTTTTCAATTGATATATTTCTAGAATATTGAAAACAATCTTTAAGTGCATCTCTAATCATATATTTCATTTCATATAATTTTTTAAAATTTTCAATATTTTCATGCTGTGGATATTTTGTTCTTAATAATTCAATTATTGTTCCTTCAATAATAATTATATTTCTTTTTGATAATTCTCTAAATCCTTCTACAGAATATTCAGAAAAATGATTGGTTTTACACATATGTCGAAATTCTGAAATAATTTCATAACTGCATATAGTTAAAAAATTTTCAAAGTTAGAAAAATAAGTTATATAAAGATTGTCATCAAGATTTGCTGAAGAAAGAATACCTATCATATTTTTTATTGCAATTACTTCTATAGTTTTAATATATTTTGAAAAATAATCTAATTGTTCTTTAAGAATAGAAGACTGTAATTCTTCTATTGCAGTAAGTATTTTCCCTTGTTCTAAGAGAAAATAAAAAGGATGATCTAACTCATTTTTATCAACTATTAAATTTGAAGAAGAAATTGGAGTATTTACATTTACTGTAAAACTATCCTTATCTTTATTTTTATCTTTATCTTTAATAATATTTTTAAAATTTTTAAAATATTGATAAACTGTATAAACTACTTTTACAAATGCAACAATAATTACGACTAAATAGGCACTCCACTGGCCAACTAATTCAAGGGTACTCTTTTCCATTTTAATTGAATCCTTATTTTAATTTTTTATTTGTCCAAAAAATTGAATTTAAAATAATTATGAAAAATAAAAAACTTTTTGTAAAAAAAGCAGTAACATATAAAAAAGTAACTAAAGATGATTTTTCTAAAACAAGATCATAAATATTGTATGTTACCCATGAAAATAAAACTAAAATAAAATAAAGTTCAACTAACAAAATACCTTGTAATATAATTCTACATTGGTAATAAAACTTTCCAATTTTAATAATATTTGATAATTTTTTTAATCTAAAAAAACAATAAACCCCTAAACTTATATTTACTGTAACTAATAACAAATTACTTGCTTCCCACCAATTCATTCTCTTTTCCCCCGTTCTTTTTTTTTAACTATTAACTATTATTTACCTATGTAAAAACTCCTATACTTAAATTTTTAAATTTTTAAAAAATATTATTTTTAGTGATGAATTTTCTTCTATTTTCTCCTATTTAATTATTAATAAAATTAATAATTTAGTTGTGAACTACCATGAAGCTAAAAACTTCATGGATTTTTTGCAATCTTCTTTTAAAAAAGATAGCAATTTATTTTATTTTTTCAATAATTTCAGCTTTTAATGCTCCATCTACATTTTTAAAAACTTCAATACATTTCAAAATATAGAACGATTCATCAGGAGTTAAAAAACATAATTCAATTACATCTTGTTTTGCCCTATTATAATCAAGATATACTTTTTTAGAAGAGCTTCTTTTTCCTTTAGTTGCATCTCCTTTATGAATCATCCAATATTCTCTAGCACCTATTTTAGAATTTTTAAGTGCATAATTATCACATATTGTATCTCTCATCTTATAAATCCTTAATTAAAAATTATTTTTTAATCTGTATTAAAAATGTAAACAATTTTTTCATTTTTTTGTAAACTAGTCCAAATCTATTATCTACCTGAATTTCCTTCAATGTTTTTTTTCAATATTTTCTATTATTTGTTAGTGTAATTGTGAAAATACTCAAAATCCATCAGCTACATTCCATCCATTTGTTAGATATTTATCTTTTATAATTAAAAATTCATCATCTTTATCATTAAAAAAATTCTGTATAATAAGTAATTTTAATTTATTTAATATGTAGAATGAATTAAGTAAGTTTATCATTAAATAACATATAGTATTATAATTATTATATAATATATGATTTTTATTATTAAATAAATCAAATTGTTTACAAAAATTATTTTCTGAATTTAAAGTATTAAAATACCAACCTCTAGTATTTGATTTAAATTGAGTAAATAAATTACTTTTATTAAGTATATCTTTAATTATTCCATAACAATCAAATGATTGTATTTCTAAGTAATGTTCTTTTAATTTATTAGCAAAATAACTTGAAAATTGTTTTCCTATAAGATACTTATTTTTTTTATTATTAAGAGTTATTCTATTATTTTGAGTATCATATAATATAGCTCCAAATAATTCTAATAAAATTATTTTAAATTTTTGTTGATTAAGTTTTGTTATTTTTTTTTCACAATTTAAAATAATTTTATTTATAAATGATTCATCTTCTAATACATTTTTTATATTAAGAGGTAATTTATTTATATTTGATATAAATTTTTCTGGTTTAGTTGTGATTGATTCTTGATAATAAATAGTACTTTTATTATATATATTTTCTATATTTTTTAAAAGTATTTTATCATTCCATTTTTTTAAATCATCACTCCCTTGATCTAATGTTCTAATAATATGAAGAATTTCATCATAATTCCAATTATTAAATTTTCCAATTCTACAGATTTCTAACATAGGATTATGTCTATTTTTATATGATATATATATATTTGTTGTAGCTAGAAATTCTTCTGAAGTGATGTGTTTAATTTTAGATTTTTTCTTTCTTCCATAAAGAGTAGAAGTAATAGATATAATTTTTTCATTTTGTTTGGTATTTAAATTAAATCCAATTTGTTCTTTATATTTTTTATTTATATTTTTGATAGAATCTTGAATAGATAATATTTCTATTTCTTCTGTACATGGTTCATAGTGATAACTAAAAGGAAATCTCATTTTGAGATGTAAATCAATACAAGATAAATTTTTTTCTTTTTTTAATTTATTTAAATATTCTTTACGTTCTATATAAGAATATTTTTTATCTAATTTAATATAAAGATGAAAACTTCCTTCATGGGATATTTCAAGATACAAATAATCATTAAAATGTTTTAATAAGATTAAAAGTTCATTATATGTTTGTAATGTGTTTTTTTTATGACAATCTATATCTATAATTATTATATCAGAAATATTTTTAATATAAGAACCACACATGTCTTTTTCTATATAATGAGCTCCTATTTTATTTTCTTTAGAGGATATCCAATTAGATTTTTTAGGAAACGCTTTTTTACTTTCAAGAGGAAAACAATGTCGTATTATATGTTCAGATAATTTATATTCACTATTAATTGATTCATATAGTTTTAATTTATAATTCCATATTTGAGTAGTATATTGTTTATTTATAGTAGTTTGCCATAATAAAATATCTCTATTTATAGTTGAATAGATAAATTCTCCATTAAGATCATAACCTAAAATATTGAAGATATTTTCAAATTGTTTAGTAAATTGATAATTTAAAAAAATATCTTTTTGTATATCTTTTAGTATATTAGATATTTCAATATCTTTACTTCTATTTGTTGTAAAATATAATCTTTGATTCATTAAATAAAAGTTGCAAAATATTTTTTTAATGCATTCTCAAGTTTATATTTAAGAATCGGTTTTATATTGGAAGATCCTTGAATTAAAATAGTCCCGTTTTTATAGAAATTTATATTCCCACCAAATTTAAAAATTATTTGATTAAATAATCCATCATTGGATTTTCTCCATGAACCAGTTAATCCTTCTTTTGTAAGAAATGGTTTTAATAAGTTTAAATCACCAAAAAATTTAGTGTCCTTTTTTTCTATAGAGATTTTAGATATTAATTTTTCTGCTTCGGGTTGATTAACTCTTAATAAAAAAAGAGCTATTTCTTCTAAAGACATTTTAGATAATTTATTTATTAGATTTTGTAATAATTCATTAGACACAAAAACCTCCGATGTTATTCAGAGGTTTTTGTTATATAATATTCTATTGCCTACACAGCAAGTAGCCTTGGAGAAACTTGTTTTTTACAATAGAATAAATATTCTTTTTAAATTAGTAATCTATTGCTAATCTCACGTTCCAAGGCGTTTAGATTCTGTGTAAACAGAGAAAATTATATCCTCTGATTATTTATTAGTATAAGTGATTTTTAAAAAAAATGACACTTTTATTGTTTTTATATATTTTTATCTATTATTTTACAACTTTTTTTATAAAATTTCACTTTTTTCTTCCTTTTTATAGTTGAAAACAAGAAAAGATTCTTCTATGATGCTTTTTAACATTTTCATCATTTCATTTTCTGGTAGATCTTCTCTTTCTGTTCTCCATTTTTTGATTTCTTTAATATAGATAAAACCAAATAATAGGAATAGTCTATATGCATTTACTTTATCATAAAATGGTTTATTTTGTTCTGTGAAGAATTCATCAATATCTCTATAATAAAGATAAGCTCCAAAATTTTGTGTTTCATGTGAAAGATTTTGTATTTGTTTATCATACTCTTTTTTAGATCGTATTTGTAAACGATTTTTTTGTTTTTTATTATTTTTTATTGTTTTCATTAAGTTCTCCTTTTAATAATTTTAACATTTCAAAATTAAGAATTATTTAATATTTTTTATTTTTTTTTATATAAATAATAAACTAATTTATAAATACAATTAGTTTATTAATATAATTAAATATTAGTAAGTTATTACGAAGCTAAAAATTTTGTAGATTTCTTGCAACTTTTATTAAAAATTATTTATAAAACTGCCGTAAAAATACACCCTCTTTAGAATTGTGTTAAGTTCACTCCATTGCGTCAATCCAAATTTCGATATATTTATTTTTTAGATCTTTTCTAAATAAATCTGCATAATTTTTTGGAAGATTATTTATAACAATAAGTTCCTGAATGTCTCCAAAATCTTTCATTCTTCCTTTACCATAAGTACCAGAACATAATTTATATTGAATTAAATTTTCTAAAGTAAGTTTAGGAATAGTATTTTTTATCTTATCTATTTCATAAGGTTCTTTATACTCAATTCCTTTAGTCATATCTCCTGCTCGATCACCACTATATATTACATCTATTTGTGTTTTTGGGTTGTTCCAATAAAAAGATTTTTGAGCATCTTTAAATTTTCTTTTTAAATAAGTTCCAGTTAGCATTAAAAATTTTTCTTTATCTTTTTTTGATATGAGAATATCGATATCCTCTGTAGTTCTATTATATCCATATTCTGGAAGTATCGCCCCACCTATAAAACAAAAATCTATTTTATTTTGTTTTAAAACTTTAGTAATAATCTTCATTGTATCTTCTTGATTATTTACAAAAGTTTCCATAAATTGTGATTTATATCTTTTCATTAAGTTCTCCTTTTAATAAATAAAATATAAAAATAAATTAAAAAATTAAACTATTTTTTAAAAATTATAATTTATAGTTTAATTTTTTTTAACTGTTTTATATAATATAATATTCATATATTATGATTGAGATTATACTAGTTGTTCTGTTTGTTGTGGAGGAGGCCTATGAGTTATATTGTAGATAAAGATTATATTTACAATGGATTAAGATGTGTAATTATTTCTGTTGATTGGGGACAAAAACATCATTGTGGATATGTAGGAGTTTCTAAAGATTTAATACTATATGGAATTAAGTATGATGAAGAAGCAGAAATCTTACAAAATCCAATATTATTAGAAACATTAAAAAAATCTACTCCAGATAAAAGAGGAATACTATCCTATGCTTTTTGGGAAGGTGAGAAACTGCAACCACGAATATTATTTAATGTTCATGGATCATTAACTTTTTCTGATGGTGGTGATAAACTAAACTATCCTATAGAATCCAATCTTTGGTGGTTTGGATTTGATTGTGCTCATGCTGGAGATACTAAAGATATTTGTAATTTAGATTATTGTGTTGCAGAATGTAATTCTTTAGTTGATCAAATATTAGAAGTAGAAAAATTTATAGGAGAAAAGGGGGCATAATATGTGATGATAGAAAGTTATAAAAAAAAATTAAGATCTACTAATAGAAAAGTTACCATGTGTAACATCTATAAGATTTAGTCTCAAATTGAGACATTAAAAAAAAGAGGTAAAAAGATGACTGAACAAAACATGACTCAAATCGATGATGTATTTGCACAAGCGCTCGCAAAAAGAAAAGTACAAGCAGCAGAACAAGAAGCAGTAAAAACTAATAGTAATTGGGCTGGGGTAGAATATGAAGATATTGAAATAACTGGTCTTATTGCTCATCAAGAAATTGTAGGAAGAATAATAGGTAATCCTATTGAACAACGTAAACTTTCAACTGATCCTAAGTTAGTTCTTCAATCTTCTATTGTAAAACCAGATAAAAAAGGTTATATTAAAGTTAATTGGCCAATAGTTGAAAAAAATGGTAAATATTTACCAGATCCAAATTGGATTCTTACAAAATTTTATGATAAAATAAATGAAGGTAAATGGATTAAATTTTCTGATGGTATTCTTAAAGATGAAAAAGGAAATATATATCCAGTAGATCATCTTAATATTAAAGGAAAAAATGGAGAATGGGTCAAATCTAATATTCGTACAAAAATATTTGAAGAAGTGGAAACAAACTGTAAAATAGGAGAAAAATATCCTAAATCTTTTTATCCATCTAAAAGAGTAGTATGTAATTGGATTGATAGACATGATACTTGGTGTAAAGAAAATAAACATGCAAAAATACTTTCTGCTAAAAAAGCCCCATTTGAGATTCTTCAAGTTGATGGATCTAAAAAAGTAATTTATTTTACAGATACTGGAATTCCTTCAACGCTATATGATAAAATTTTTGAACATTGTTCTGCTATAGGAACTATGGACATTGATCTTGTTATTACAAAAATTGAGAAAGATTATAAAGTTTTCGACATTACTGATTATCCTAAATATATATTAGAAGCTTCTAATAGTATTGGAGTAAAAACAAGAATATCGGAAGAAGAAAAACAATATACTCTTTATGATTTAGATAAGTTGTATAGAGTGTCTTCTTATAGAAAACTTAAAAAACATCTTACTCCTTTATTCAAACTTTGTGATGTAGAACTTGGAACTTCATTTGAAAAAGAACTTGAGGAACTTTGTAAAATTGAAGAGGTTGAATCAGCAAAAGATCAAGAATACTATTACATTAATGAAGTTGATAATTCTCACGGTATTACTTCTAAAGAGGATCTTCATGAACTTATAGAAAGTGATACAAATATCAAAGAAGTAAGTAAAGGTGGTTATGATATTTTTGTAGCTAAACAATCTAATACATTTATTCCTCCAGTAGAAGAACAAAAGACAGAAGCAAAAAGAAGAGAAGTAAAAACAGAATCAGTAAATTCTGATATTGAATCTTTATGTAAAATTAATTTTCTAAATTGGGAAAAACTTTCAGATGAAGATAAAAATTTCATGGTAGGATTTATTACTAAATTTGAGGGAACTATACCTTCTTATAAAGATAGTACTCCTCTTGGATGTTCAGATGAAAGTTGCTTCTTTAAAAATACCCATATTGTAACAATGGTACCAGTTGAAGTTAATACTTGTCCAGTATGTGGTAAATTTTTAAGCTAAGATTTAATTAACTATAACTTCCATTCTTAAACTTTAAGAATGGAAGTTTAATTTTTTATATATTATAAATAAGAAAATTAAAAGGAGGAGAAAATAAAAATGGATTTAAAATTAATATTGGAAAATCATTTAAAATGGAGTAAAAATGAAATAGGTGGAATAAAAGCAAATCTTTCTGGAGTAGATCTTTCTGGAGTAGATCTTTCTGGAGTAGATTTTTCTGGAGTAGATTTTTTTGAAGTAGATTTTTCTGGAGCAAATCTTTTTGGAGCAAATTTTTTTAGAGCAAATCTTTTTGGAGCAAATTTTTCTGAAGCAAATCTTTCTAGAGCAAATCTTTCTGGAGTGAATTTTTTTAGAGCAAATCTTTTTGGAGCGAATCTTTCTGGAGCAAATCTTTTTGGAGCAAATTTTTCTGAAGCAAATCTTTCTGGAGTGAATTTTTTTAGAACAAATCTTTTTGGAGCAAATTTTTCTGAAGCAAATTTTTCTGAAGCTGATCAAAAATTAAATGAATTATTAATATCTCATACTTCTATATGTGCAGAAGGAGATATAATAGGTTATAAGAAATGTAGAGATGATATTATAGTTAAATTAAAAATTCATGCTGAATCTAAAAGAAGTAATTCTACTAGTAGAAAATGTAGAGCAGAATTTGTAGAAGTATTAGAAATATATGAAGCAAAAGAAGCAAGATCTCAACACAATTCTTCTATTGTATATAGAGTTGGTGAATTTATTACTGTAGATAAGTTTGATGAAAATAGATGGGAAAAGTGTTCTTCTGGAATACATTTTTTTATAACTAAATTAGAAGCAGAAAATTATTAAAAGGAGAAAAAAATGAAAACCATAAAAGAAATTGAGGAAAGATTAGAACTTTATAAAACTGCCATAAAAATACACCCTCTTTAGAGGTGTGTATATAAGGCGAAGTAATTTAAGTTTTTTTAAAAAAATGTTAAAATTTAAGAAAAATTTGTTTATTTTTATAAATAATTGGTTAATATATAAATATGATACAGAAAGGTTATAAATATCGCATTTACCCCAACAAAGAACAGAAAGTGTTTTTAGCTAAACACTTTGGTTCTACACGTTTCTTATATAATTGGGGTCTTGACGCTAAAACTAAACATTATACTAATACCAAGAAAAGTATATCATGGATTGAATTAAACAACAAAATACCAGAACTCAAAAAAGAATATCCTTGGTTAAATGAAATAAATTCTCAATCTCTTCAAATGGAAATGAGAAATTTAGATATAGCTTTTAAGAATTTTTTCCGTAATAAAAAGGGTTTTCCTAAATTTAAAAAGAAACACGATAATCATAAAAGTTTTCAAATTCCTCAACATTATAAAATAGAAGAAGGAATATTATATATTCCTAAATTAAAAGAAGGAATTAAAATAATTCAACACAGATTATACGAAGGAAAAGAAAAAACATTAACTATTTCTAAAAATCCTTCTGGCCAATATTTTGCTATTATTCTTGTTGAGACAACAGATAATATAATTGAACCAAAGACAGTAAACGAGAAAACTACTATTGGTATTGACTTGGGAATTAAGGATTTTTTAGTAACAAGTAATGGAGAAAAGATTTCTAATCCTAAACACTTGAAGAAATCAGAAAAGAAGTTAAAGAAAGCTCAAAGAAAATATAGTCATAAAACAAAAGGAAGTAATAATAAAAATAAAAGTAGAATTAAAGTAGCAAGAACTCATCAAAAAATTACTAATCAGCGTAAGGACTTCTTGCACAAACTTTCTTCAAAAATAATTAGTGAAAACCAAACTATTTGTATTGAGGATTTAGCAGTATCTAATATGGTTAAAAATCACAAATTAGCTAAAGCAATAAGTGATGTTAGCTGGTCTGAGTTTGTTAGACAATTAAATTACAAAGCTAATTGGTATGGTAAAACCATAATCTCTATTGGTCGTTTTGACCCATCAACTAAATTATGTCATTCTTGCGGAATGTTAAATAATAATTTGACATTATCAGATAGACAATGGACTTGTGATTGTGGTGAAACTCATGATAGAGATATTAATGCTGCTATAAATATTAAGAATTTTGGTTTAACTAAAGTGGATTACCCACTTTTAAAATTAAATACCTCCGGAACAGAGGAAATTAACGCCTGTTAGATATGAGCAAGTTATTAGACACTCAGAGCAGGAAGATACAACTCTTTAGAGTTGTGTTAAGTTCACAATCGAAAATCAAAATTTAAGAGAAGAAGTAGATAAATATTTAAAAGTTATATCTGAATTTCATAACAGATATGATGATGTAAGAGATAGATAATTGTGGCTAGGGGAAAGATATGAAAAAGTATGTGGTTGTAAAAAAATGGAAAGATAATCTATCAGATTTTCAAGTGTTAAAATTTTGCAAAAATTATTGTAAGAGAAAGAATGACAGAACTATATAAGCTTAAAATATTAAGTGAAGTTGATTTTATTGAAAAGTGTAGAGAAGGTAGATGTTTACGTCAAACATTTAAATCTAAACAATGTGAGAAAGATTCAAAACAAATTCAATGTTATAAAAAATATGTAGATAAAAAAACTAAAGAATATGAAAAAGAACACATAGAAAAAGATTGGGAGTGGGAAGCATTAAAAAGAGATTTAATAATACGAGATTATTCATGTTTAGTTATGAAAATATTAACTGTTCAAGAATTAAAAATAGTAGAGCAACAAGAAGGATTTTGGTTATTTCAAAAATTTACGGATGGTGCACATATTGTGAGCCGGGCACAGGCGCCAAAGCAAATATATAATAGAAACAACGTTATCCTTATGGGACGTTTCTTTCATAATAGAATTGACAATGGACTTGACCTCATCAGTGGAGAATTTATTGGATATGAAGGAAGTAAGAGATGGTGGGAAAAAATAATGTGGTCTAATGGTATATGGTCTACTAATTATACTTATGATGATTTTTATAGAGATATGTTAATTCAAATAATATAATTCTATAAAGAGATTGTACTTTTATGTCCATTGGATAAAAAGTAAATCAATAATTTTATCCATAAGAAATGGGGTTTTGTAAATTTGATAAAGTATAAAAATGGAAATTATTATTTAAAAATAAGGAGAAAAGATGAAAGATTTGATTATTGTTATGACTTTAGCTATTATAATTCTTGTTATCTTAGTAGCTAACTCTAAGGATATAGAATAAATAGTAAATAAACACAACTCTAAAGAGTTGTATCTTTAAAATTTAAAATTAAAGATGCTTGTTTACCAGAAGATCAAATGGGGGAGAAAGTTTGATAAACGATGAGAAGAAAATAGTAACGTTAGGATGTCGCCTCAGTTCTGACCTCTTAGGATATAAGTTAAACAATTCTGATGTGTTAGGAATAGTGCTTATGTCGTTAAACTCTTCATCATCTCTTCGAGAGGACGTTGGATTCAAAAGTAACCTCAATGCTTTTGATACACATTACCCGAAAGGAGGATTTAACTAAGATGTTAGTTTATGTTTTAAACAAAGAAGGGAAACCTTTAATGCCCACAAAACCATCAATAGCAAGAATATTGTTAAAAGAAGGTAAAGCTAAAGCAATTAAAAAAACGCCATTCACTATTAAAATGTTAATAGAGACAACAAACTATAAACAAGAAGTGATTGCAGGAATGGACACAGGAAGCAAGGTTATTGGAACAGCTTGTATTTCAAATGGTAAAGTTTTGTACAAATCAGAAACGTTTATTCGTCAAGATGTTTCAAAAAAGATGGAACAAAGAAAAATGTACAGAAGAAACAGAAGAGGAAGAAAAACAAGATACAGAGAAGCAAGATGGAATAACCGAGCAAATTCCCTTAGAAAAGATAGACTTGCTCCTTCACTTTTAAGCAAATTAAATTCTCATTTAAGAGAAAAGAAATTTATTGAAAAGTTACTCCCTGTCTCTAAATGGATTTTAGAATTAGCAAGTTTTGATATTCATAAAATAAGTAATTCTGAAGTTAAAGATTATCAGAAAGGGCAACAGAAAGGATTTTATAATGTAAAGGCGTTTATTCTCGATAGAGATGGATTTACATGTCAACATTGTAAAACTAAAAAAAGTAAACTGCATGTTCATCATATTATTTTTAGAAGTAATGGGGGAACAGATTCTCCAGAAAATTTAATTACTTTATGTGAAGGTTGTCATGACAAATTACACAAAGGTGAATTTGAAATAAAAGGTAAAAAATCTATAACTAAACATGCTACTGAAATTGGGATTACCAAATCACAACTTAAAAAGAAATTTGGTGATTTTGTTGAAACTTTTGGGTATGAAACTAAATTCAAGAGAGAACAAATATTGCAATTATCTAAATCACATTGTAATGATGCTATTGCTATTTGTTGTAGTGATAGTGAAATAATTAAAGATTTGAATTATTATTTCATTAAGAAAAATGTAGCTAAAGGTGACTATCAACAAACGAAGGGTATTAGAAGTGAAAAGAAAATACCAACTGGAAAATTATTTGGATTTAAGAAATTTGACAAAGTAAAAACCCCCGAAGGTATTGGTTTTATTAAGGGGAAAAGAAGTTCAGGAGCATTTGTTATAATGGATATTTTAGGAAATATTTTTAATAAAAGTTGGAATGCAAAGAAATATTTAGAGAGAATTAGTGCAAGAAAAAATTATATAATGGAGGTATGTGCTGTTCCTATGCAACTCTAAAGAGATTGCATTTTCCACAGCACAAAATTTTATGAAAAACTTTAAATTCAAAATAAAAGCTAAAGAGGAAAAAAAGAAATGGAAATAGAAACTATTAAAATAAGTACGGAAGAATATGAACAATTAGAAAAAAAATACGGTGGTGTAAATAGTGTATTAAAGTGCTCTACAAAATATAAACCAAAATTTAAAGAAGGGGATATACTAGAATCTTGTAATGGTAGAATAGTAATTGATAAAATTATTATGACTTCTAGACAGGGTGATGGGGTTTTAGTTCCAATGTATTTAACTAAAGATAAAGATCATCATGTATATTATTGCGAAATAAATGATAAATATTTTACAAAGGTAAATTTATGATATTAAATACAGTTATTGAAGAAGTAGTTAATGAAATTAAATCAGGTAAAAAAGATTTATATGGAACTATAGAATGTTATATGGAATTAATAGATTCCTATGGTGATGAAGAAGAAAAGTTAGATGTTATAATTGAAGATTTAGAATATCTTATTGAAGAATTAAAAATTACAGTAAAGGATCAAGAAAAAGAAATAAAAAACTATAAAGAAACAGTAGAAGATTCAGAAAAAGAAATAAAAAACTATAAAGAAACAGTAGAAGATTCAAATTATTTTATTGAAGAATTAAACATTACAGTAAAGAATCTAGAAGAAGAAATAGATAATTTAGAACAAGAAAGAGAAAAATTAAAAGAATATATACAAAAAGTTGAAGGAGTTATTGTATGAAGCAAGAAAAAGAAAAACTAGTAAAAGCGTATGAATTTTTTTGTAGTTGTGGATATGACTGGATAAGTAGAAATGATGATACTATTTGTCCACAATGTAAAAATACAATATTAGAATTTTGTAAATTAAGATAGAAGACTAATTAAAAAGATAATATAAGGAGAATTAGATGGCTACAGTACAAGATACAATAAGAGAAAAAATGAAGATACTTGAAGGAGGTGCATTAAAAGAACTTCATAAACAATTTGGTGAAGGTTCTTATTATATAGGGAAAAAAGTTATTCCAGAAGTACCTCTGATTTGTAGTTCTGGTTCATTAAATTTAGACGAAGCTTTAGGGATAGGTGGTTGGCCAAAAGGTAGGATAATAGAAATAGGTGGACAAGAATCATCCGGTAAATCAACTCTTACTCTTATTAACATTGCAGAATGTCAAAAAAAAGGAATGGTATGTGCTTATGTAGATGCAGAACAAAGTTTTGACGCATCTTGGGCATATAAAATGGGTGTGGATGTAGAAAATCTTTTGGTAGTACAACCAGATTATTGTGAAGAAGCTTTTAGTATGCTTAGAGTGATAATGGATTCAGGTGTTATGAGTTTGGTTGTTATAGATTCTACTAATTCAATGATACCTAAACGATTATTTGAAGGTGAACCTGGAGATGCAGGAATGGGATTAGCCGCCAGAATATTTTCACAAGAACTTCCTATAATAAGAACTAAATGTACAAATACTGGAACTACCGCAATATTTTTATCTCAAATAAGAAGTAAGATTGGAGGATACGGAGACCCGAGAATTGTTGGCGTGGGAAACGCGATGAAATTTTATGCAAGTATTCGTATTATGACTTCTAAGGCTGAAGTAGAGAAGACAGATGATGATGGACAAGAAAAAGTAGATGTTAACATGACTATATTTAAAAATAAAGTAGGTATTCCTTCTAAGAAAGCCTCTTTTACTCTTAATACAGGAAAAGACGGTGAATATGGAATAGATACTATGAAAGAACTTATAGAATATGCTATTAAATATGAGATGGTTAAAAAATCAGGTTCATGGTTTTCTTATACTCCCAAAGACAGCGTTGAAGAAAAACTTGGTCAAGGTATGCCTAATGTTAAAAAATTCTTTAATGAGAAACCCGAAATATTTGAAAAAGTAAGGGGAGATATTCTTCAAAAAATACAGGATGCAAGAAATATTGCCATAGGAGTCACTGCAGATTCATTTAATAGTGTAATATCTTCTATAGAGGATAAACCAAAAAGAAGAAGTAAAAAAGAAGAAGCAATGGAAGAAAAAATAGATGAAATAAAAGATGTAGAAATAGTCAATGAAGAAGAAGTATAATGTCCAGTGAAAATACTAAAAATGGAACGGATAAAATAAATAAAAAAATAATACAATAAAAGAAAAATTAATACTTACATGATAGATTATGTTGATGGAACATCAGAAATAGTCACTAAGATAGATCTTATTAAGGTACTTAAGAAAAGGTTAAAATAAAAATTTAATTTTTTATATATTTTTATATATTATATACATAGATAGATAGATTAAAAATAGTCTATCTATATTTTAGAAAGTTGACCAAAAGGATATAAAGCAACTAGTTGCTAACTAGTTGCTAACTAATTGCTAACTAGTTGGTATTTAAAGGGTCGAATCCCTTACTTTCTAAGTTTAAACAATTTAAAAAGGAGAAAATAAGATGAAATATGAAGAGATTAAACAAAGTGTGGTGATATAATTCACAATCATTTTATTTGTCCTATTTGTAATAATAATATGCAGGTACAAGTATTTATGGTATGATTGATTTAAAAGATATTATCATTTGTGAAGAGTGTGGGTCAGAGTTTAAATTTGTTTCTGAATCATATCATTATGATTATAAAGTAGAAATAATTAAAGAAGGGAAATTAAATGATTAAAAAGTTATACATTCAAAATTTTCGTAACATCAAAGAATTAATTATTGAACCCTCTAAATATGTTAATCTTATATCAGGTAATAATGGAGAGGGTAAATCTTCTATATTATATGCAATAGAATATCTTCTTACAGATAATCTTAATGAAAAAATATCTGAGTATGTAAGATGGGGATGTGAGAAGTTTTTTCTTGAACTGGAATTTGAAATTAATAATGATAATTATCTCATTAAAGTTTTTGCTAGTGCATCAGCTAAAAAAGAACTCATTATAAATAATGATAGCTTTAATATTTATAAAAATTCTGAAGCTACAAAAAAATTAGCTGAAATAATCGATCCTAACATTATTAGATATTCATCAATAAGTGAACAAGGTAAAACTGCACAAATACTTTTTGATACTCCAACTAATAGACTTAAAAAGCTTAAAGAAATTTTAGGTATAGATAAGATTGCTGAGGTATGTGAAGAAATAAAAATTGATATAGATAAGCAACAGGAAGAAATAAGAATATTTGATAGAGAACTAAAATTACTTGAAGAAAAAAAATATAATTTTATGGAAGTTCCTAAAGTTGATAATATTGAGGATATAAAAAAACAATTAGAAATATTAGAATTAGAAAAGAAAAATTATGAATTACAATTAGTAGTTTATAATACTTACATAAAAGATTTATCTTCTTATGTAAATGCTAATAGAGAGATAGAAATATATGACGCACAAATTTTAGAATTTAAAAGACAAATAGAAAATTTAGAAAAATTATTAAAAACTATTGATTCTGAAATTAATGTAGATAATTTAAATAATCAAATTATAGATTTAGAAAAAGAACAAGTTAACCAATTAGCTAAGAATGAAAAATATTTATATAAAAAAGATAAAATTAAAAAAGCTAAAGATGGAATAATTAGAAATAATGAATTATTAAATCAGTATCAATTAAAACAAATATCTCCTTATATATATAAAAATAGTGATATAGAAAAAGCTGAAGAACAATTGATTAGATTTGAATCTGAAAGGATTCAATTTGAAAAAGATTTTCAATTATCAGAACAAGGAAAATGTCCAACATGTGGTGCTATTTATGAAGGTAATATAGAGCAAATAAGAAATGATTTGTTATTATGTAAAAAAGAAATATTAGAATATAAAAATAAAGTTAAAGAAATAAAAGAAAACTTAAAAGAATATACTACTTTAGTTAATGAACAGGAAACTATAAAAATACAAAGAAAAAATATTCAAGACAATATAGATAATCATCAAAAAGAATTAGATGAACTACTTATTGATTTTGTTGAAAAAGAATTAGAAGTTACTTTTGATTTTAGAAGAACTATAGATAATTTTAAACAAAGAATTAAAAACTATAATGAAACAATTAGTTATAATAATAGTATAAAAGAACAAATAAAAGATTTAGAAAATAAAATAGAAACATCTATTAAATTACAAGAGCAATATAGTAATATTAAAAAACCTCAAAAAGTAGATGAACCAATAAATTATGATAAAATAAAATATGATATTTTAAATAGAGAAATTATAATATATGAACAAAAATTACAAGAAAAAGAAAGAGTTACTAATTATAATGAAAATATAGAAAAGGAAAAACAAGAAGATAATCAAAAAATAAAAAGTTTAATTTCATTAATTGATTCTATATCTTATAAGGTAAGTATTTTAAAAGAAGTTAGGCAAGTACTTGATAAAGATTTTAGTGCTTGGTTAATAGATCAAGGGGCTGAATATATTAAAGAAAAAATGAATTATTTCTTTTTATCAGCATATGATAAATATTCTATTACTTTTTCTCAAGATAAAAATAGTATAGATTTTTATTATGTTGATAAAGAACAAGATTGTATAACTCCATGTAGTATGGCATCAGGAAGTGAAAAAGATTTATTAGCTCTTAGTTTTAGAGTCGCTTTATCCTCTCTTGATAGATTAAATTTTATGATATTAGATGAAATAGATTCTCAACTTTCAGAAGAAAAAGCAGTAAATATGTTTGAAATTCTTTTAGAACACTTACCAAATTATCAAATTTTTATTATTTCTCATTGTGAAGAAGTAAAAGAATTTTTAAAAAATACAAAAGGAAGTAAGAGTTTTTATGTAGATAAAGGAGAAATAAAATGATAGGTGAAAAAATAATTAGAATAGAAGAAGATTCATTTAATACCAATGATCGTACTTTTGAAGGATTTATTATTATAACTAACAAACAATCAATTAAATTAGGAATAAGTAATGGTCAAGGCTGTTATGAGGCTTGGGGATATTTTATTACAAATGATGATGTTGTTGAATTTCTCGATGCCGAAATAAATTCTATCACTATAGTAGATGACTGTTTAACTCAAGATAAATATCTTTCTGAAATTGGTAGAATTTATGAAGGTGGTGTTATGTTTGTTAATATTAATACAAATAAAGGGGTTTTACAGTTTACAGCTTATAATATTCATAATGGGTATTATGGACATCATGCAGTAGTAGTAATATCAGAACAGTTAAATATTGATACAATAATATAGAATTTAAAAAATTAAAAAGGAGAATAAAATGTCAATAATACTTAAAAAAGAACAATTAGCGTTTCTTGAAAAATATGCAATGTGTGTAGATTCTAAAATGGCAATAAATGAAAAATTCCAAATATCTTATAAAGATAATAAACTTATTTTTAGTCAATCTTCAAATATGGGATATTTAATTACAAGTATAGATTATTCATCAATAAATCAAAATAATATAGTATTTGATACAATAATGTTTGTATCTCTTATACGATCTATTCCAGATAATACAGAAATTACTATAACAGAAAAAGGAATAGAATTTCTTGGTAATTCTTATGATATAGTAAATACAGATATGGAATTAGGAAATGTAGATAAATTTTTAGATATTACAAAAGAAAATAATATAAATAAATTTATTCTTACTGATATTGATTGTTTTAACAAAATAAAGGATTATGCTTATGGAGATAAATTAGAAACTGTATCATATCAAAATAATTATTTTGTTACATCTAATAAATTATATGTAACTGCATTTTCTAAAACAAAAAATTTTATTCTTGGAAAAGATTTTTATTTTTCTCAAGAAACTTTTACTTTATTAACTGAATTTAAAATTAAAGAAATTGATATTTTTGTTAAAGATGATTTTTATTTTTTTAAACTCGAAGAGACATTTATATTTATACCAAAGAGAGATTATATTCTTCCTAATATGTTTCAAGAAAAAATTATGTGTAAATATAATCATCCATTTAGATTTTCAGTTAATAAAAAAGAAATAAAAGAAACTTTATTTAGAATGAAAATTGTTGCAAAAAATAATAAAGAAAGTAGAATTTATTTTGAACCTATTATAAATATACAAAATGTTCCTGTATTAACAATTAAAAATACAGATACGCAATTTGCACAAGAAGATATTTATCTAACCTATTTAGATCCTGAAATAAAAAAAACTATAATACCACTTTCTGTTAATTATTTAGCATCTATAGTCGATAAATGTGATGGAAATACTCTTACTTTCTATTGTACAAATGAAGAAGATAATTTTATGTCGATGAAGATAGAAGATGAAACACAAAATTATTTTTATATTTTAAATTTATTGGAGAAATGATGAAAAGAGAAAACAAGGAGGTAATATGAAAATAAATACATGGTTAGAAGATGAACAATTTATTTCTAAAATGGAGTTCAATGATAAGTATTATCTTGAAACTTTATGTTTTAAGATAGCAGCTTTTTTAAAAAATGTTCCAGTACCAGTATGTTCTACATATGATCGTTCACATAAATCTATTTATTTTTTAATTGGAGAGAATAAACATTTTTTACCTATTGATGTTAATATTTCATATTATGATTATATAACTCTTATCGATAAATGGACAAGACAGTTTTATCCTCAATATGAAGTAAAAATAAATACTGAAATAGAATGTACAGATATAGAAATTATGAAATTTGTACAAGAAGGCATAAATCTTAATGATGCGATTTTAATGAAAAAACCTCATTCTTATATTGAAATAGGAGTAATAGAAAAAATATTTATTAAGAAAGATGAATTTATTTTTACTAGAAATGGAATAAAAGAATTAAGAATGTCAGGACTTGGAATACAAACTCCATTACCTCTTTCTAAATTTATGGAAGGAATAAGAGAAATTTCAGATAATAATGAAAAAAAGGTATATATAGAAGAAAATAGTAAATTTATTATGAATCTTAGAACTGCCGAAAAAGAAATAATTATTAATTACTCGGGAAAACAAATGATAAATTTTATTAGAATTAATTTTGATAATAATAAATTTTATCCTTTAATAGCAATAGATGAATTTCAATATAGTTGGGGAATATTTCGTATTATTTTTGAAAGTAAAAATTTAAGAGATGATTGCATTACACTTTATATGAAAAAATTAAATAAGGAAAAATAAAATGTTTACAGTTAATAATAATTTTTTAAATAAATTAGAAATCAATTTAAAGCAGATAGGAGTAATAGAATGAATGAAAATCAAACAAGACATATTATAGTACAAGCGAACGAGCTTCCTAAAAATATAAGAAATACAATAAATAAAGAGTTGTTAAATTATGAATGTTTAAGTACATTAACAATTTATCAAGTTAACACACTTTTAAATTTAATTGAACAAACATCAGTTCTTTGTTTAAATTATCTTATTTCATCGGAATATTAATATGTACCTTTTATCTTATTATAATAATTTTTATATAGAACCTATCTTTGATAAATTTTGTGAAAAAGAAGAGTTTGATCAAGTAATATTATACTTGACTCAACTTTTTTTATTCTTTGATTTTAAAAGTAAGAAATATAAAATACCCACAGATAGAATAGATGAGATTATCTTATGGTTAGAAAAGGATAATCAAGAATACTCTATATCTGATGAATGTGCAGAACAACTTATTATTTTACAGCAGCAATATAATAAAAAAGAAGTTAAGTTTTTTAGAGATAGAAAATTTGATTCAAGTATTTTAAATGAGGGCGTTAAACTTTTAAATTATCAATTAGAATCTGTTAATTGGGAGCTACAAAGAAATGTATATCTAGATTGTCATGATGCTGGACTTGGAAAGACAATAATAAATATTTGTGTGTTTTCTACCTTATATAAATTAGGAATTATAGATAGTATTTTAATTATTGTTCCTATTGGAATGGGGTTTCATTGGAAATGTCAAATACTTGAATTTGTTAATTTATTTATAGAAGATGATATACAAATAATAGATAATGATTTAAAAATAAAACCATTTGAAAAATTTCAAAATAAAAAAATATTAATAATAAGACAAGACTTACTTGCTAATGTTATTGCATCATATAATAAATCTTATGATAATAAAAAATCATTAAAAAATTTAAAATGGAAAATAGCTGATTATGTTGATATAAAAAAAATATGGAATAAAAAAAATATTTTTTTATTAAGTGATGAAAATCATGGATTTAAGCACACAGAATCAATTAAAACTAAAGCTCTTTTTTCAATAAAAAAATACTTTGAATATAAAGCATTATTATCTGCAACACCTGCAATTAATGGTATAGAAGATTTATATAGTTCCTTATCATTTATTGATCGCAGTATAATACCAATGTTTGAAACTGCATTTAAATTATGGATATCTACGAGTATTGGTAACAAATGGGATAAATATGCTATAAATTCTTATAATACTACAAATGTTAGAAAGTTAATGGATTCATATAAACATATTTTTATTCAAAAAAGAAAAGAAGATTTATCAGAAATAAAAACAATAAAAATAATTAAAAAAATTGAATGTGAAATTACTAAAGAACAAAAAAGATTATATCAACTTGTGACTGAAAAAGAACTATATATTTTACAACAAGAATATGATAAAATAACATGGAAATTACTTTTATCAAAATTACATATTTTACTTGAAGTTTTTGATAATGCAGAACTTCTTAAAAAAAGACACTATGACGATATAGAAATAACAAATATTTTAAATAAATGGAAAATTGAAAATGATCCTAAATTTCAAATACTAAAAAGTAGAATAGAAGAAATAATAGAAGAACAAGATAAAAAATGTATCATATATGATACACATCCAGATACAATAAATTCTTTAGCAAATAAATTTTCTAAATATAATCCATTAATTGTACATGGTGGATTAAAAGTTAAAGATCGAGATAGTGATAGAAAAGAAAAAGAAGATTTATTTAATTTTGATAAAAAACATAAACTTATGATATTAAGTATGTATACAAGTTCTCAAGGAATAAATTTACAATATGGAGCAAGTAATATTATATTTAATACTTTAGCTTGGGATGCGACATTAATGGAGCAAGCACAAAATAGAACTGATAGAGCAATTTCTAAAGTTGATTCAATTATAGAATTATTATATTATCCTTATACATTAGATCAATTACGTTTAAAGAAAAATTTAAATAGAATAAATTTAAATAGTAGAATGAATGAAGAAATCACTGAAGCGGACTTACATAAATTATTAAATGGAGAAATATAGTATGAATTTTAAAGAAAAGTTTTTAAATGTAATTAAAAAAGAAAAAAAAGAAGAAGAAAAAGAAAATGAGATAATACTTCCTATGCTGGAAGATTTTATTGAAGAAATGAAACAAATATGTATAGATAAAGGATTAACGTTATATAAAATTGAAACTAAATATGGTGATTGGTATTCACAAGGATTACCTGATATAGACAGTAATTTTGTTTCTTTTATTAATCCTAAAAATAATAAATATGGAATGCTCACTCTTAAAGAAGTATTATACATTAAGGAGATATAATACTTATATAAAAAAATCAGAAAGCATAAAATATTTTGATAAATTAAATTAAAAATAATTTATTTTATTTTTTTACTAATAAAATAAAATCTCATTATTTTTAATTTGGAAGATAGGAACTTTTTTAAGTAAGAGTATTTCAAATAATAATATAATTTGATTAAAAAAATTAAATAATACCAATGGAGGACTAACTATATGAAAAAATTTTCAATTTTTTCACTTATATTGCTGTTTGCTTTAAATTTTATTGCCTGTTCATCTGATCAAAAAGAAGTAAATGTTAAAGAATCTATAAAAAAAATTGAATCTGCAAAAGTAGAATTAAAAGGTACATGTAAAGTTGATTGTGACAAAAAAAATAATACTTGTATAAAAGATGCTGCTAAAGATAAGAAAAAAATTAATGCTTGTACTAAAGCAAAAATAAAATGTACTGCAGATTGTGATGCAGTTAAAAAAACTGAATCTATAAAAAAAGCAGAGCTTACAAAAAAAAGTTGTTAAATAATTCTCAAAATTAATTGTAATATTAAAAAGTCAAATAAGATTTTTTAGAAGATTAGTTCTGATTAATAATCAGAACTTTTTTTAAAATTCTATATTTTTTTAAAAAAGAAAGTATAAAAAATTTATGAAATTTTTTAGAGTTATATTAATATTTCTATTAGATATTAATAAATTTGTTTGGAAGGTATGATAGTTTAAATATGAAAAATAGATGATGTTAAATTATATAGTTGTTGAAGATATTAATGAATTAAAATTCAATATTTCTTTTGCTAAAATAATAGTAGCTAAAGATTATTTATTTAATTTTGAAAGAAATAAAAATGAAAAAATAATAATTTTTAATTTTTGTAAGAGTTATACGTATCAATCTATAGGATATTATGTATCATTAATTGCTTTAGCAAGAAATCATATTGTTTATCCAAGTATAGATAATATATTAAAAATAAATAAAAATAAAAATAAAAGAAAAAGTAAATCTTTTAATTTAGCAATTCTTTTAAATAAAGAAGAAAAAATACCTCCTTCAGATAATACTGCAATTGAAAAATTTGTAGAACAAGGAAGAAGTATTGGATTTAACGTAGAAATAATTTCAAAAGCTGATATAAATAGATTAAATAAATTTGATGCTTTATTTATTAGAGAAACAACAAGTATAGAAGATCATACTTTTAAAATTGCAAAACTTGCATATAATAATAATATAATTGTAATTGATGACCCTAAATCAATTGTTAGATGTACAAATAAAGTATATTTGACTGAATTATTAAAATACTATAATATACAACAACCTAAAACAATAATAATAAGTAAATATAATATTGATACTGTATTAAATCTTTTTAATTTTCCTTTTGTATTAAAATTACCCGATAGTTCTTTTTGTCAAGGAGTAATAAAAATAAATAATAAAGAACAATATTATGAAAATATATTTTTATTTTTACAAAAATCTGATCTTATAATCGCGCAAGAATTTATTAAAACTAATTATGATTGGAGAATAGGAATATTAAATAATAAAGTTATTTATGCATGTAAATATTTTATGGTAAAAAATCATTGGCAAATTGTAAATTGGGATTCTTTAAAAAAAGTAGAGGGTGAAGTTAAAACATTTAAAATAAAAAATGTTCCATTAGAAATAATAAATACTGCGTTAAAAACAACTAAACATATTGGTAATGGATTTTATGGTGTTGATTTAAAAGTTAAAAATAATATTTGTTATATAATAGAAGTAAATGATAATCCAAGTATAGAATCTGAAAGTGAAGATTTAGTATTAGGAAATAAATTATATAAAACAATAATGGAATATTTTTTAGAACAATTACTTATTTCAAGAAAATGTTAAATTTACTAATATAAAAAATATTCATAGGAAATTTAATTTTGTCCTTAGAAAAATTTAAAGATAAAAATATTGCTTTATTTAGTCATTCAGATTTAGATGGGATTGGAAGTATAATAATTTATAAATATTATATTGAACCAATTGCTAAAAGTTCTTTAATAATGAGTTGTGATTATAGTGATATTGAACAATTTGAAATAGATAAATTAAATAAATTCAATTTAATAATTTTTACAGATATCACACCAACTAAAGAATTATATGAAATATTAATTAAATTGAATAAAGAAGTATATATTTTTGATCATCATCAAAGTGCATATACTACATTATTAAATGTAATAAAAGAAGAAGATTATTTTTATTCTACTGAAAAATGTGGAACTAAAATATTTTTTGATGAATTGACAAAAGGAAAAAGAACTTCAAAATGTATTCATCAGTTCGTAGAATTATGTAATACTTATGATCTATGGCAAGAAAATTCGGCTTTATGGAAAGATGGAAAAGCTTTACATAATATATTATGGGGAAGTATAAACTGGTATACAACAAATATTTTAGATAAATATGATAAATTTATTCAAAATCAACTTGAAAAATTTAAAAAAGGTAAAAATTTTTATTTAACATTATATGAAATAAAATTAGCTTCAGTAGCAGAAGATAAAGAAAAAGAACTCTATATAAAAGCAAAAAATAATATTTCTTTACGAAAAGATAATGAAGGTAATAATTATGCATATTTTGAAGTATCTTCTAAACTAAGTATTATTGCAAATAGATTATTGAAGGATTTTTCAGAATTAAAATACATTGCTGGGCATAGTACTTATAATGATAAAGAAGGTATATTTGAACCTTCTATTTCATTAAGATCTTTAGGAGAAACTGATGTGAGTATTATAACTACTTTATATGGTGGTGGTGGACATCATAATTCTGCTGGTATGTTATTAGAAGATTATAATTTATTTTTACAGTTTAGAGAGGGGAAAAAACATCTTATATAAAAATAGTTTAATTTTTTAAATCTTTTTTATATACTATAAATATAAGAATTAAATAAAAGTTAAAAAGGAGAAAAAGTTTATGTCAATGTTTACATTAAAAATGAATGAATATATTTCTGAAATTAAAAAAGAATTAAAAAAACTATTAATATAGATAAGAAAAATTAAAATAATTGGATTAAATAAATAAATGAGTGATGAACGATTTTTAGGTCAAATTATAAATTATACTCCAGATAAAGATATTATTACAATTAAGACAAATTTTATGACAGAAGAAAAAAAAGAAATACTATTTGATCTTTTTAAAAGTAATAAAGTATTTTCTTTTGTTTTTAAAAAAGCATATAAAGAATCAAAAACCTCAAAACAAATAAGAACTTATTTTATGCTTCTTAACCAAATATTAAATAAACTAAACATTCCTCTTGATAAATATGCAATTAATGCATTAGATACTTATATTATGGAAAATTTATGGCCTTGTCAAATGCTAACTATTTTTGGACAAGAAATACCATGTGTACCCTCAAAAGCAGATCTAGATATTGAAGAATTTTCTATTTTAATACAAACAATATTAGATACTTATTCAGAATTAAATCTTATTATAGAACCTTATTGATGGTACTAATAATTAAAGTTAAGGTTTTTATTTATGAAAGATGATATTGATGATATTTCTAGTATCGAAGATAGTGATACAAAAGAAATCATAATTCGAATTCCTATAATAGAAAGTAAAAATAATTATATTATAAATCTTGATTCTGATATCGATATGCCTTCTACATATAGAAAAGTTTTTGAAATATTGAGAATTGCAAAAAAAGAAGAAATTATATATTTTAATATAAATAGTTTAGGCGGGGATATTGATACTGCAATTCAATTTTTTGAAAGTATAATGAATACTAAAGCAAAAACAATTGCAAATATATATGTTGCTTGTAGTGCTGCAGTTATAATTGCATTATGTTGCGATGAAATAAATATTTCTAAATTTGGTTATATAATGTTACATAATATGTCTTCAAGTTTAGAAGGAAAAGTTAGTGATATGCAATCTTACACTGATTTTATCATTAAACAAGATAAAAAAATTGCTGATTTTTTATATCAGGGATTTTTAACTCCACTAGAAATAAAAGAAGTATCGAAAGGAAAAGAATTTTGGTTAGATCAACAAAATATAAATATAAGACTTAAAAATTTTAAATCAATAAAACAACGAAATTTAAAAGAGAGCAATAAATAACATGACATTACAATATAAAAATGAAGATGGAGAAATTTATGCATATGAATCTGAAGAAACTTTAAAACTTAAAAAAGAATTACGATATAATATAAATTTAGAAAAAAGTGGAATTCCAGAATTTTATTGGAATATTAATTTTGAAAATTATAAAGGAGATAAAGCAAATAAAGAATATTTATATATAGAATATTATGCAAATAATTGTCATAAAAAAGAATTTAATCATATACATTTATTTTTATATGGAAATCATTCAACACAAAAAAGTGCTTTAATGTATAATATCTGTAAACAAGCAATAAAAAATGAAATGAAAGTTAAAACAATATTAGCTGGTACTTTAATAGATAAGCTTATGAAACTTCAAGGATTTAATTTTATACAAGAAATATATGATGATATTCAAGAATTAAAAAATTGTGATTTATTAGCAATTGATGATATTTTTGATATAGAAAAATCTCTTATGTGGGGAAGTAATAATAAAACAATGATCATTTCAGAATGGGATCAATTTCTTCGTGAAGTACTAGCATCAAAAACAAAAATAATAACAACTTCAAACTATGATAAAAATAATATAAGACAACATTTTGGTAAGTCTATTTCTGAACTTATAGATCGTAACTTTTTTTCTGTACAATTAACGGAATCTATAAAAGAACTTAGACAATATAATGTAAGTAAAATATTTGATAATATTAATATTAAAGATAAAAATGAATAAATTGGAATATAGTTTTAAAAAATCAGAATTTTTATCCTCTGAACTTAGAAAACAAATAGAATTATTAGGAGTTCATAATACTAGCGCTATTACTATTTCATTTATTCTTTATAAATTAGGTGAAATATATGCAGAATTAGAAATTATTAAAAAGAATTTATTAAGTATCAAAAGATAGTATAATTACAGCTAAAAGAGGTCTTCTATGATTAACCCAGTAATAAAAATTTTATATCCTTTTTCAGGTACTTGGTTAGATTATCCTGATAATGATAGTTATAGTGCATATCTTAGTTGTATTGGATGTAATCACTATTGTAAAGGATGTCATAATACTATATTACATGATTATAATTTAATTCCTGAAAATTTAAATCTTACTATTAAAACATTCACAGTAAAACAGTTATATGCTGAATTATATACTTTTTGTTATAAAAATAATACAAATAAACTTGTATTAGGAGGAGCAGATTTCTTATATGAAAAAAATGCAGCATTTACAAAATTATTTATAAGAAGTTATGGTAATTTATTTGATATTTGTCTTTATACTGGAGATTCCATTGAACAAGTAAAAAGAAAAAATATACTTGGTTTTACATATCTTAAAACTGGAGAATATCAAGAAGAATTAAAACAAGAACCAATGAAAACTGAACATTATTTTCAACTTGCTTCTACAAATCAAAAAATATATAATTCTATTTTTAATCTTTGTACTCGTGATGGTAGGATGTATTTTTAAAGTTTAAGATGTATAAATAATTTCTACTATTATAGATAAATTAAACAAAATAAGGAAGTTCCTTTATGTTTGAAAAATCATCAATAAATCAAGCAATAAATTCAGTGTATAAATCTTTACAAAATCAACTTATAAAAACATATGGTATTGAAGTAGAAGAAAGTGAGGTAATTACAGATCAAATTCTTAAAATACACGGAATGAGAAAAGAAGATTTTTCTGTTATAGATAAAATAGAAAAATTAGTAATAGGTAAATTGAATGATGAAAGTTGGGATGATAATAGTAATAAAGGAACAAAAACAATAAAAGGAATTATGAAAGAATCTATGACTCCTTTTGAAAAAATAACAGGATATAGATTTCTTTATCGTAAAATGGCTGAAATATATGGTAAGAAAGAAGCAAAACATTTAACATCTTTGATGTATGATTATACTTTAGCTTTATCAGATAGTACAAATATTATGGTTCCTTATTGTTGGGCTTTTGATGCAAGTAAATTAGTTACTATGGGTAAAAACTTTGGTCAACTTCCTTCTAGTCCTGTTAAAAGATTAGATTCATATACTTCTCTTCTTAATGAAATTATTCATCAAATGTCAAACGCGCTTGCTGGTGCAATTGCAGTAGGAACTTTTTTTCTTGATATTGCGCATCTACTTTTATTAAAAGAAAATAAAAAAATAGAAGATTTACAAGATCCCATTTATAGAAAATATATAAAAAATCAATATCAAAAAGTAATACATGGCTTTAATTCTTTAAGTAGAAGTGGAGGAGTTGAATGCCCATTTACAAATATATCTTTATTTGATAGAGAAAAACTTAATAAACTTGTTAAAGAAGAATATAATTGGTATTATATGCAAGAAGATGGATATTATCCATATGATTTAGATACAGTGATAGATTTTATTTTAGAATTACAAAATATTTTTATGGAATTTTTCGATAAAGGGGATCCAATGAATGATGGAATTCCTTATCGTTTTCCAATCGCGACTTTAAATATATCTAAGAAAAGAGATAAAGAAGGAAAATGGGTTATAGAAGATAAATCATTTCTTAAATCTGTTTGTAAAAAAGATATTTATAGATATAATGTTTTTGTAAGTGAAGGAAATAAAATTGCATCTTGTTGCCGCCTAATTAATTCTATAGAAATGATAGAATTAGCTGCTCAAGCAAATAGTTTTGGTGCAGGTGGATCTATATCTCTTGGTAGTCATAGAGTACTAACATTAAATTTTGCTAGATTTGCATTAATGAGTAAAACATATGAAGAATTTTTTGAATTAATAAAAGTACATACAAATAATGCTAAAAAAATATTATATTCTCATAAACAACTATTAGAAGATTCTAAACATTCTCAATTATTTCTTCAAATTGGTTGGATTCGGTTAGAAAGAATGTTTTCTACTCTTGGAATATTAGGATATGTAGAAGCAGAGGAAATTTTAAAAAATAAATTTAAACAATTAAAAAATATAGATATATTAAAAGAATTTCTTGATTATTTTAATAATGAGGTAAATTCAAATAATGAAAATTTTATTGGATGTACTTTTAATATTGAACAAGTACCTGGAGAATCTATGTCTCATAGATTACCAAGAATAGATAAATTGTTATTTGGTGAAAAAAATATTCCTTACAATATTTACTCTAATCAATTTGTGCCACTAACTGATCAAAAGCATACAATATGGGAAAAAATGGAAATAGATGGTAAATATCTTAATAGTTTAACTGGTGGAGGTATATCACATATAAATACAGGGGAACACATTACATCTAAACAAGCTGAAAAACTTATTAATTATGCAATAGAATGTAATTTAGAACATTTTGCAATAACTGGAACTTTTTGTCAGTGTGTTGATGGACATGTAATTATAGGTAATAGAGAGACTTGTGCTAAATGTGGTAAATTAATTAAAAAGAAAATTGCTAGAGTAGTAGGTTTTTTCGTAGATGTAAGTGATATGTCAACATTTAAACAAATTTATGATCATACAATAAGAAGAGAATTTAGTAATGGAGATTTTGATCGTGAAATTGTGAATTAATAGAAAAGAGGAATTATGGATATAATAAAATTAAATAATAGTATCGCAACAAGAAATCAATTTGTATTTGATTCAAAAAATCTCCTTTTAAAAGAAGTAAAAACTGCATTCGAATTTAATGATATACAAGCTAAAAAAAGTATAGGATCTATCTGTAAATTAATTACATTTGGGTTAGAAGCAATATCCAAAAATTTAATTGAAGATAGTGTTATTGCTTTTCTTAGTAAGTGTAAAAATAATCATTGGATAAAACCAGAAGATAGTTATCTTTTAGAATCATTTGGTTTTTATGATGGAGTTTTTCAAATATTATTTGCTAAAAAATTTGGAATAAATGTAATTGGATCTAATAATTATGAAGAATTTATTACTTGGTCATTAACACAAACAGAATTTATTGGGACATTACGAATAATAAATGCTAAAAAAACTGGTAGACATTCTTTAATTGTATATAAAATAAATGGGATAATGTTCATAAGTGATACTTCTAATAGAGGTATTGGAGTTTTATTTGAAGATTATATAAATATAAATAATTTTATTTATTTTACTTCATTATGTATATAATATAATTTTTTTAAAAGTTTTATTTTAAAAATTTTTTTATATAATATAAAAAAAACAAGGAGAAAAGATTATGGATATTTTAGAAAAATCCATTGAACAGATAGGAAAAGAATTAATTGAAATTAAAAAAATAATAGAAGAATTAGAATTGCAATTTAAAGAAGGAGAACAAGAACTCATAAATCGTAAATTATCTAAAACTCTTTATTATCCTGAATTAGATAGTAAAATTTTTTTAACTAGAGGTGAAAGTTCTTTAGAATATAATGTAATGGAAATTTATATTGATATGCTTAGAGAAGGTATTAAAGATCTTTTTCCAAAAATAGTAAAAACAAATAAATCTCAAATTGATGATATTTCAGATAAAAATATTCAAAATCTTATTCATTTAATATTTTTAAAGAATACTAGAGTAATACCAGGTATACCTTTAATAAATATTAACAAAATGACCTTTAAAGAAAAAAAAGAAATAGAAGTACTTTAAAAGATAAATGATATTTTATAAGAATTTTATTTTTTGATTAATTTAAATAATAAGAAAGATTTGAAAGCTATGATTTAGGAGAAGTAAAATGATTCTTGAATTAAAAGTAAAATATCATGTATTAGATTTAATTAAAATAGAAAAAATAGAGAAAGGAGATTGGATAGATTTAAGAAGTGCTTATGATTATCATATAGAACAAGGTGATTTTAGACTTATTGATTTAGGTGTATCTGTTAAAGTTCCTCCTGGATATGAAATGCATATATTACCAAGATCTTCTACTTTTAAAATTTGGGGAATTTTACAAATAAATTCTATGGGAATTTTAGATGAATCGTTTTGTGGAGAATCTGATATTGTAAAAATGCCAATATATGCAACAAGAGAATCTTATATAAAAAAGAATGATAGAGTTTGTCAATTTCGAGTAGTAGAAAAAATGCCTCAAATACTTATTACAGAAGTAGAACATATGACAGATAATCCAAGAGGTGGTTTTGGGTCAACAGGTACAAAATAATGGAAAATATAAATATTAATTCAATGTCAGATAAACAATATAGTAAATGGTATTGGTCTAATTTTTCAGAATTATGTAAAAAATGTAAAGAAAGATGTAAACAATCTCATTTAGTTGTACAAATAGTTTGTCCAAAATTTAATAAAATAAAGGAATAAAGTATGCAGGAATATAAAATAATAAAAACTATATTTATGAACTATTTTGAAGAAGAATATATTTTTTATAATAAAAAAGATAATAGCTTCCAAATACCTATGGGAATAATAGCAGAATTTGATAATAAATGGCATATTTCATTTGATCTTGCTTATATCTCTGATCCTAGAGACATGATTCTATTTTCAACTATTATTATAGAATTAGCAAATCATCAAATTATGTGTGTAATGGATAGTTCTTTTTATACTATTTTTGATGAGACTGGGGTATGCATAGATATATTATGGGAAACTACAATAATAGAAAAAATGTTTGATACTAAAAAAAGCTATGAAGATATTAGAGATATTCTTATGAAAGAGATATTGAATAAAAATTTAACAGAGAACAAAGAAACACCAATAATTTCAAATTTAAATTAAAGAGAGCTTATGTCAACAGAAAAAAAATATACTACTCAAGAAAAAATAGATAGACTTATGTTTAATTTTGGAGAATTCCTTAAAGAGAAAAATAAACGTTATGGAGATTCTGCAATAAGTCCTATGCAATTATTTTCTAAATTAGATGCAAGTAATTCAATATGTATAAGAATAGACGATAAGCTAAATAGAATAAAAAATAGTAATGAAGGATTACGTAAATCGGATGTTTGTGATTTATTTGGCTATTTATCATTACTAATGATTGAAAAAGATTGGCTTACTTTTGAGGAGGAAATAGATTGAGTTTTTTACAAAGAAAACAAATTATATCTAGACTATTCCAATATATGGGTAATAAACTTATTCATTTAGATATGATAAATGATCTTGTAAAAAAATCAAATAAAAATATTTATGTTGAACCTTTTTTAGGTTCTGCACAAATATTATTAAATTTACAAAAACAATTTAATAGTTATTATGTTTCAGAAATAGATATTAATTTATTAAATATTTATGAACATCTATTCTTAATAGATGAAGGTGAGTTTACTACTTACGTAAATAATCTTCAATATAATGTTTCAACTTATAATGGATATTATAATTTTAGAGATTATTTTAATAATATTTTATGGAAAAAGCAGACTAAAGAAGAAGCATTTGGTTTAATAATTTTAGTAAATAGTTGTATAAATACTATGTATAGATTTGGACCTAATGGATTTAATCAAAGTTTTGGGAACAGGTTTATTAGTAATTATACATGTAGAGATTTTGAATATTCTTTAAAAAACTTTAAACTCATTAAAGATAAATTATTTATATCAAATAATGCTTTTAATATTATAAATTTAAAAAATAGTTTATATATTTTAGATCCCCCCTATCAAATAAATAAAATGGTTAATTCTAATGGATGGAGTATACAGGATTTGGAAGAAATGTTTAAACAATTAGATTTTATTTCCAATGATATTATTTATTTTGATATAGAGAATGAAATAGGTAATAAATATTTTAAAAATAAAATCTATTTGAATAAATTAAAAAATATAAGTCCTAATAGAAAAAGAGAAACCGTATTAAATGAAATTTGCTATTATAAAATAGGAGAAATAGATTGAGAATTATAGAAGACTGTATTTCGTGTGGGATGTGTGTAGAAGAATGTCCTTTTGAAGCTATTCAAATAGATCATTTAAATATAATTAAGAAAGGATATTCACAAAGTACTATAGATCAAACTAAATGTAAAAATTGTAAAACTTGTATTATAAATTTTGAATGTCCAGCGAATGCAATAAAAGAAAATTAAAAGTTTAATTTTTTATAAAAATTTTATATATATAAAAATATATTAAAAAGGTGGTAATTTTGAATAATAATGAAGATTCTTCAAGATATGAAATAATAAATAGTTTAAAATTTTATTTTATGCTGAGTACTTACCTTATTTCAAAAGAATATACTGAATATGAATCAACTAAGAGTTTAAAAGAATTTATACAAGAAGGTGTAGGAATTTGGCATAGTATTGGTAATAAAACACTTAGTGGATATTATTCTCAAACTTATAAGTCTCTACCTGCTGAATTTTTATCATTTATGAAAATTTCTTCTAAAGGGGATTCTGATCAAATAAGATTTTTAATAAAATAAAGAATTAATAATAAGGAGAATATAGTTAATGAAATTTTCGAAAATTAGAGAGGTAAAAAGTCCAATTAGATCAACTCCAAAATCTGCTGGAATAGATTTTTTTATTCCTGTATTTGATTCACAATTTTTATTAGATTTTAAATTAAAAAATTCAAATATTCAAATAAATAATACAGCAATTATCCTAAATCCAAATGAAAGATGTTTAATTCCATCAGGTATTCATGCAAATATACCAGATGGATTTATGTTAAACGCATTTAATAAATCTGGAATAAGTTCAAGAAGAGGTTTAATAAAAGCAGCAGAAACTATAGATGAAGATTATTTAGGTGAAATACATATTTCTCTTATTAATTCTTCTAATGAAATAGTGGTTATAGAACAAAATGAAAAAATAATTCAATTTATACTAATTCCTATTTCTTATCTTTTACCATATGAAGTAGAATTTTCAGAACTTTATATAGATAAAGAATCTTCAAGAGGAAGTGGTGGTTTTGGAAGTACGGGAATAAAATAGAAAATAAAAATGGAGTTAATATATGTATGATATTTGTGTAATAGGATGTGGAAGAGTTGGTCTTCCATTGGCATTATCTTTACGAGAAAAAAAGTTAAATGTTTGTGGTGTAGATATTAATGATGAAATGATAGAGGGTATTAAAAATAATAAAATGCCATTTTATGAACCAGGATATGATGAATTAGTTAAAGAAACTTTTACAATTTATAATTCAAAATATGAAAATTACCCTGATGCAAAAGCATATATACTAACTGTTGGAACTCCACTAGGAGAACATATTGAAACAGATTTATCTCAAGTAACATTCGTAATTAATGATTTAATTTCTAAAATAGATATTAAAAATAAATTAATTATTCTTAGATCAACAGTTGCACCTAATACAACTGAGTATATCAAAAATATTATTGAAAATAAAACAAACTATATTCTTGGTAAAGATTTTTATTTAGCAATGTGTCCTGAAAGAATAGTTGAAGGCGAAGCATATAAAGAATTATTAGAATTACCTCAAGTTATTGGAGTAAAAGATGATATTAGTTTTGATCTTGCAAAAAATATTTTTTCTATTTTAGGAATTCAAATCTTTAAATCAACTTTTATTGAAGCTGAATTAAGTAAATTATTTACAAATATTTATCGTTACATAAATATGGCAATTCCTAATTATTTTTCATATATGTCACAATCATTTGGAGTTGATATATATAAATTATTTTCTTTAATGAATCCTGGATATGATAGAAATAAAGGATTATTGACTCCTGGTTTTGCAAAAGGCACATGTTTAACGAAAGATTGGGGAATGATTAATGAAAATTTTCCACAAACAGATTTAATATTACAAGCTTACAAAATTAATGAATTTACACCAAAATTTTATGTTGATTTAATTCAAAATGATATTAAAAATAAAACTATTGGAATTTTTGGATTTACATTTAAAAGTAATACTGATGATACTAGAGATAATTTAACACCTAAATTAATTAGATATTTAGAACGTAATTTACCAGAACAAATTAAAATAAATGAACCTAATCTTCCGTTAGGAGAATATAATGATAAATATAATAATATGATTTTTATAAATTATTCAATAGAAGAAGTTAAACAATGTGATATTATTATTATAGCAATAAATCATAAAGAATATCTTACTTTTACTAAAGAAGAATTTAATGATAAAATAGTAATTGATGGATGGAATATATTAAAAGAAAATTTATATAATAATTGGAGAAATTAATGGCTAAAATATTTTGGACTGGTGATCGAGGTTTTATTGCAGGATATTCAATACAAAAATTATTAAATGAAGGTCATATTGTTTATGGAGTAGATAATGATTGGAAATATGGTCCATTAGAAAAAAGTTTTGATAAACATCCAAATTATTTTCATTTTTATGGTGATGCAAAAAATAAAGATATTTTAGAAAATATAATTTTTTCTAATAAAATAGATTATATTGTGCATGGAGCTGCGTGGATTGGTGGTATAAGTTTCTTTCATGAATTGGCTTATGATTTACTTGCTGAAAATGAAAGACTTACCGCATCTATTTTTGATATTGCAATTAAAGCGCATAAAGAAGGATTTCTTAAAAAAATAATTGCAATATCTTCAAGTATGGTTTTTGAATCAACAGAAACTTTTCCTTCAAAAGAAGGAGATCAATTGATTTGCCCACCTCCATTATCAACATATGGATTTCAAAAACTTGCAATTGAATATTTTGTTAAAGGTGCATATGAACAATATAAACTTCCATATACTATTGTAAGACCATTTAATGCAGCTGGAATTGGGGAACAAGCAGCTATGACAGAAACAGTAGTTATGTCTGGTAATATTAAATTAGCTCTTAGCCATGTAATACCTGATCTTATACAAAAAATAATTAAAGGTCAAAACCCGCTTCATATTCTTGGAAAAGGAAATCAAATACGCCATTATACATATGCAGGAGATTTAGCAGAAGGGATTTATCAAGCCATTTTTAATGAAAATGCATTAAATACTGATTTTAATTTAAGTACCCCTGAAAGTTATACTGTATTAGAACTTGCAAAAATTATTTGGGATAGATTAAATTCTAATGTAGAGTTTAATTATATTTCAGATAACCCGTATGAATATGATGTACAATGCCGAATTCCTTCTATTGATAAAGCAGAAAAGTTATTAGGATTTAAAGCAGAAACTTCATTAAATAAAGCATTAGATGAAATTATACCATGGGTAATTGAAATGGTAAATTTAGAAAAAATATGACTATTGTTGATATGTCATCATTAAGACAACAATTATCTAAAATAGATCTTGATCCTGGATATATAAGTAAATTATTTAAAGATCAATCTGTTAGAGAATTTATTATTAAAAATAATATTGAATCAATTATTGATGTGGGTTGTGATACAGCATATATTAATAAATTATTAATTGAATCAAATAAAATTATTTCTTATTTTGGTATTGATTATAGAGATTCAATTATATATGATAATCTTTGTAGTAATGGAATTTTTTATAAAACAGAAAATGTATTTTTAACTATTCAAGAAATTATTTTAAAAAATAAAATTGATTGTTTATTATTATTAGATGTAATTGAACATTTTGATTCAAAAGAAAAAGGAATAGAAATTTTTAATAAAATTTGTAATTTACCTTTTAAATATTTAATTATAAGTACACCAAATCAAATATCAAATATTGTAAATTGGCCAAAATATCATAATTATGAATATACTTATAAAGAACTTGAAGATTGTTTTAATCAAAATGGACTCAAAATATTAGATGTACATGGATGGAGTATGTCAAATGATAATTATTTAAATAATTGTGCAATAGAAGAGTTTACTATTTTACCAATTGAAATTCAACGAGTTTTATTTGCTTGGAATAATTATAAATTAAGTAGAGATGTGATTTATTTTTTAGAAAAAATATAAGGAAAAATTTAATGTTGATTCAATTTATTGGTCCTGATAGAACAGCAAAAACAACAATTGCTCAAATAATATCTAAGTTATTAAATATTTCATATTATAGAAATAATAATACAAAAGAATATTTTAAAAATAATGAAATTGATCTTTCAGTAGAATATGAAAGTAGATTTTTTATAGATTATTTAAAACAAGTTCCAACTAATTTAATTATGGATCGTGGAATTGCTTGTCATTTTTCATATTCCTTAGCATTAGATAGACAATTTAATGAAAATTTTATATGGCAAATAGATGAAGAGTTTTCTAAGTTGAAATTAAAACTTATTTATTGTTTTAAAAAAGAATATAAAATATATATTGATGATGTTATTAATCAAAATAAAATAAAATTAATAAAACAATATTATATTGAATTTCTTAAAAAAACAAAATGTGAATATCTTATATTAGATACTACAGATGAAAATTTAGAAAATCAAATATTAAAAATAAAAGAATTCATAGGAGAATAAATGCTATTTGTACAACCTGGAATATATTGTATTGAAAATAAAATAAATAACAAAAAATATATTGGAAGTTCTAAATATGTTCAGTCAAGGTTAAAAGATCATATGCAATTATTTTTAAAAAATGAGGCCATAAATAAATATTTAAGATTTTCATTATTAAAATACGGCAAAGAAAATTTTAATTTTTATATTATCGAATTACTATCAGAATATAATGAAGATACTCTTAGACAAAAGGAAAAATATTATATAGACTTTTATAAAACAAAAAATAGTGAATTTGGGTATAATAAACAGGATCCAGATAATACAGATTGTCCTGGAAGAAGTAAAATTCAATTTTCTCAATCACAAACTATATCTATTTTAAATATGTATAATGACAAAATATCTTTAAAAAATATAGGAAAAATATTTAATGTTAGTGGTGCGGTTATTGAAAGAATATTAAAAGAAAATAATGTGCATAAAAGAAATTTACAAGAAGCTAGTGGTAAATTTTTTACAGATGAGCAAGAAAAAGAAATAATTTTTTCATATTTAAATTTAAAAGAATCACCTTATACAATAGGAAAAAGATATAATGTCTATGGTGGGCCTATTAGCAAAATACTTAGAAAACATAAAATTAAATTAAGAAATAGAAGTGAAGCGCATTTAAAAAATATAATAGGAGATAATAAATGAATATTTTATATATTTTGCAACAAAGTATTTATAATAATGAAAATAAATGGATTAGCGCTGATAGTAACATTAATATGCTAGTTGGGATTTTAACTGAAATTGTTGAAAAGATAAATTGGACAGTTTATATTCTTATTGCACCACTTAAAGATTTTGCTGACATAAAATCTTATGATAATATCTTTAAACACAAAAATGTTATTTTTATTCCCTATACTTATCCTATTGATGCATTTACAATACGACAACATTTTAATATTATTGAATTTGATTCTATTTTTAAAGAACTTCCAAAGATTGATATTGTATGGAATAATATTATAGAACTTTCTAGAAATATAAAAACATATTTATTTCAAAAATCAAAAGAAACAAAGTTAATTTCTTGTTGTTATTGGATGGATACTCCTGAAATTAATGAAGCAAAAGTGGCTACTGAAATAAGTTATCAATATAGACAATTTGATGGATATGAATGTTCTGATCTTTGTATTTTTACTTGTAAATCAACAAAAGAAGCTTTTTTTAATAATGCTAAATTAGTTTTTAAATCAAATAAAATAAATCAAATTAAAAAGAAAAGTTTTATTTGGGATTTTGGATTTTCTAAAAAAGAGGCTGATACTTATAAATTAGAAGAAAAATTTGAAAAGAAAACTATATTATTTCTCAATAGATTAAGTGGTATAAACTATACTCATCACATAGAATTTATTGAAGCAGTAAATAAACTTTATGAAAAAAGAAAAGATTTTCAAGTTATATTTACAAATCCATCTGGAAAATATTCCATAGATGAATTAAAAGAATTAGTTAAACCTCTCTATATTTATAAAGAAGGATCTCTTAATAGACAAGAATACTTTGAATTATTATGGAAAGCAGATATTAGCTTTCATGGATTTATTCTTGAGAGAATGGGGGGGTGTAGTCAAGTGGAGTCTCTTTATTGTAATAATATTACTATAATGCCTATGGTTTTTGAATATGCTAGAAGAGGTGGTAAAAAGTATCCTTATTATATCGATCATGATGGTGATTCACCTATAGTTGATAGCATAGTACAAAAATTAAATTATGCACTAGATTCTTTAGATTATATTAATACAAATGAATTTAAAGAAATTAAAATTAGAAATAATCAAGGAGCTTTTGAAGAAATTTCAAATAATGTAATTAAAGATATTGAAGGATTATTTTTATATGAAAGTTAATAAACCATGGGGATATTATCAAGTTATTTTAAATAATGAAAAATATAAAGTAAAACTATTATCTGTAAATCCATTACAAAGTTTATCTTTACAATATTATAAACATAGATCTGAACATTGGGTAGTTGTAAATGGAATTGCAACCGTTACAGTTGATAATATTATTAAAGAATATTTTTATAATGATTTTATTTATATAGACAATTTGCAATTACATCGATTAGAAAATAAAACAATGAATGAACTTCAAGTAATAGAAATTCAATGTGGTGAAAAATTAGATGAAGAAGATATTATTCGTTATATTGATAATTATAATAGATGTTAATTAAAGGAAAATTAAATGACAAATGAACAAATACTTTTACCCTATTTTAGACAACTGTATAATGATATACAAAATAAAAAGTTTGTAATAGATAAAACTGGTGTTAAAGTTGTTGAAATAATAGGAGCAAAAATAGAAGGGTTAGATCCAATGCAATCTATTTTGAATTTTAATAATATAAGAAAAACACCAGAAAAATATGTAGAGAAAGAATTAAAATGGTATTTATCTCAGTCGCTATCTATTATAGGGTATGTAGACGACGTTAAAATATGGAATGAGGTATGTACAAAAGATAATAGAAAAGAAATAAATTCTAATTATGGGTGGTGCATTTTTTCTAAAGAAAATTATAATCAATATGAATTTTCATTAAATGAATTATTAAATAATAAGGAATCACGTAGGGCCTGTATGCTATATAATCGACCCTCTATGGTAAACGATTATAATAGAGATGGAATGTCTGATTATTGTTGTACTTTTAATACTCAACAATTTGTAAGAGAGAATAAACTTATATATATTGTTAACATGAGAAGTAATGATATTATATATGGAACATTCAATGATCTGGCATGGCATTGTTTTGTATATCTTAAAATGTATAATAAATTAAAAGAAAAGTATAATACTCTTGAAATAGGTGAAATTATTTGGGAAGCCAATTCTTTACATTGTTATGAAAAAGATTTTAATATGATTACACAAATTGTGGAAAGTTATAATGAATAAGGAACGAATAAAACAATATGATCAATTATATATGTCTATTGCAGTTAATACATCCCAGATGTCTTATGCAACTCGTAATAAGGTTGGATGCGTTATTGTTAAAGATCATAATATTATAGCATATGGATATAATGGTATGCCCATGGGAATGGACAATGAATGTGAATATATTAATGAACTGGGAGAATTAGTTACTAGAAAAGAAGTAATGCATTCAGAACTTAATGCCATACATAAAGCAGCAAAACAAGGTATTTCTCCTAATGGATCAACAATCTATATAACATTATCTCCATGTTTTAATTGTAGTTTACAAATTCTATCTGCTGGTATTAAAAAAGTTTTTTATAGAGAAGAATATAGAGATTCTTCTGGAATAGATTTTTTAAAAAATAGAGGGATTGAAGTAGAAAAAATTTAAATTTTTATAATTAGTTTATATATTATCAAAATAAGGAAAAAATAAATGGAAGATTTTTTACAAAAAAAGAAAATACAAAAATGTAGTTGTGCTGCAAATAAAAGTACTATTTATACAAATACATATAATGAACATTATGGAAATTCAATAAATCAAGAAAATATAGATGTTTTAATATTGCTTGAATTTAAAGAAACATTTGATAAATTAAATCCTTTTTTAAAATTATGTGAAAATTATTTTAAAAATATAAAATATGCTATTATTCCAGCTCTTGGATGTACTCCTATTGGGTTTTCTTCACAAGATACAATAAATACTTACGTAAAATGTAAAGAATATAATATAAAAAAAATAATAGAAAAATATAATCCAAAATGTATTATAACTACAGGTAGAGCATTATATTCTATTACAGAAAGTAAAGGATTACGAGCTGAACATTTTTTTATTCCAGTTAATAATTCATTACAAGAATATCAAAAAGATGATTGTTGGTTATATTCTCAAGAATTTAATTGTAAAATATTTCCAATTCCTGCTTTATATCAATGGATAAGTGACACTATAAAAGATGTCTATGAATATAAATTTATTACTCAACAATTTAAATTTATTTTATCTTCTATAGTAGAAAATAAAAGAAGAATTTCAAAATATAATTTATTTTTAGAAAAAAATCCAAATTCTTTTCTTAAAGAACTTATAAAAAATAAAGTATCTTCTATAGTAGAAAATAAAAGAAGAATTTCAAAATATAATTTATTTTTAGAAAAAAATCCAAATTCTTTTCTTAAAGAACTTATAAAAAATAAAGATATTATTGCAATTGCTATAGATATTGAAACTTCTAATTTAAATTATATAGAAGGAAAATTGTATAGTATTCAATTTTCTTTTGATGGTAGATCTGGATATTTTTGTTATTTTGATCAAATAGATAAAAATTTATTAATTGAATTATTTAATAGAACTGATATTGATTTTTGCTTGCATCATTCCCAATTTGATTTGAAGTTTTTAATTAGTAATGGAATATATAATGCAAAATGTACTTTTGATACTATGTTAGCTTCTCATCTTCTTAATGAAAATACCCCCAATGGATTAAAACAATTAACTTGGATTTATACACAATTAGGTGGATATGATATTAAGTTAAAACAATATATTAAACAGAATAAAAATACTGATTTTACAAAATTACCAGAACAATTATTACTTGAATATGCTTGTTATGATAGTATAATTACATATCAATTATATATTTATTTTAAAAATAGATTAGAATTAGAAGATTTATTTATAAAAGATAATTTTTATAAGTTTATAATGCCAGCAATACCAATGATTATAGATATAGAAATGACTGGTGTTCAAATTGATATTAAATATTTAAATGAATATGTAAAACAATTAAAAATACAAGCATTAGAAACAGAACAAGAATTATATAAAATTGCTGGATATACTTTTAATTTAAAAAGTGGTAAAGAATTAAGTAAAGTTTTAAGAAATTTAGAAAATTTTAAAGTATTAACAAATTCTGATGGCAAAGAACTTTTAAATAAAAATGGTGATTTAACACTTGATAAAGAAACACTAGAAAGATATGCAGAAGAATCTAATTTACCATTCATGAAAAAAATTGCAGAATATAATCATATTACAAAAGAAATTTCTCAATTTGGATATTCATTACAACAAAAAGAATCTACTAGAGACGCATTATTTGGTAATGAAGATGAACTTGAAGAAAATGAAAAAGGATTTTTAGCTTCTATATATAATAATAGATTATATGGTGGATATAAATTACATGGAACTGAAACTGGTAGAATGTCAGGAGGAGGTGGTTTAGGGTCTTCTATAAATTGGCAAAATATGCCAAAAACAAAAGAATTTAGAAAAATATTTTTACCGTCAAAAAATATGGTTATGGCTTTTGCAGATTATGATGCAATGGAAGTTTGTATATTTTCTCAAATATCAGGTCCTGGTATTCTTGAATCTCTTATACTTGAAAATAAAGATATGCATTGTTATACTTGCGTACAATTATTTGAATTATTAAATAAAAAAACAACATATGAAGAAGTATTTTCAAAAACTAAAATAGATGGTCAAGAAGATAAAGAATTTGTAGAATGGAGAGGTAAATCCAAGTCGCTAAATTTTCAAGGATTTTATGGAGCTACTGGATATGGTATTGCAAATCTATTTGGAGTTTCAACTGAAGAAGGAAATAAATTTTTAGATGCATTTTATAAATCATATCCAGAAGTAGCAACATATATAACAAATAATCGTGAACATGCTAAAAAATATGGATGGGTGAAATCTCTATTAGGAAGAAAAAGAAGATTGCCTCAATTAACTTATATTGGAAAAGATAGTTTTTATAATAAAAAACAATCTTCTTTTGATGTTGGTAACTTATTAAATGCTGCAATAAATGCTCCAGTACAAGGAACAAGTGGTCAAACTACTATTATTGCAATGATTAATATTTGGAAAGAATTTAAAGAAAAAAATCTAAAATCTAAAATACTTATAAATGTACATGATGAGATTGTATTTGAACTAGACTTGAATGAAATAGAAGAAGTTTGTAAAATTATTAAATATTGGATGGAAATACCATATTATAAAAATATTGATAATAATCAAGTGAAACTAATGGCTGATATTAAATATGGTGAAATATGGAAATATGGATATGGTAAACAATATTGGGATTTACATCAAGAAGAATGGAATGAATGTTTACAAAGATTAAATGTAAGAAATACTAATAATTTTAAAATAATAGTTTAATTTTTTAAATTTTTTTATATATTATAAATATAAGCTTTTAAAAAAGGGATATTAAAATGGAAAGACCAGAAACTATAAAAAGAAAAGAAAAGAAAAAAAAACTTAAAAAAGAAGTTGAAAAATTAAAAAAAGATAATAAAATAAAAAATAAAAAACTTACTAAACATGAAGAAAATCAAGCAGTACTTACTGTAATAAAAGAAAAACGAGATGAAAAAAAAGAAATTCTTGAACAAGAAAAAGTATTATCAAGAAGTTTTTTATGTAATTGTGGATGTAAAGTTACACTTTTTGGTAATATAGATTTAAATGTTATAAATTGTAATACTTGTTCATAATAATTTTTAAAAAGTTATTTATATAATTATTTTACATTGCTTTTAAATTAACTAAGGATGGATATTTTGAATATTTTTGTATTAAATGAAAATCCAATAGATAATTCAATTATGCTTTGTAATAAACATAATGTGAAAATGATATTGGAGAGTGTTCAAATTTTATGTAATTGTTTTGATCAATCAGAAGTACTTTATAAAAGGACACATTATAATCATCCTTGTTGTATATGGGCGAGAGAAAGTTTAGATAATTTTGAATGGCTTAAAATATATACATTAGGACTTTGTAAAGAATATACTCATAGATATGGTAGGGTTCATAAAAGTGAACAAGTAATTTATAATCTTAACCAATCAAAGTTAAAATCTAGAGGACTTACTCAATTTAAATTAGCTATGCCAGAACAATATAAATGTAAAGATACTGTAAAATCCTATAGACAATATTATTTAGGAGAAAAACTAGGTTTTTGTAAATGGCCAATACATAGAATACCTGAATTTATTGTAGATTACTGTAATGAAAATGAAATAGATATAAAAATATTTTATAGTTAATTTTTCTATTAATATAGAAAAATAAAATAAACTTGAGGTAAAAAATGAAAAAATACGTAAAATATGAAGAAAGTGCTGTAGAATTAAAAGTTTATAATTATTTAAAAGATTATGAAGAAGTAGTAAGTTATAGAATAGAAGATAATTTTATGTTTATTAATTTAAAAACTATAACAGGAGGATCTGGACAAGTTGTTTCCATGGGAAATAAAGATACTAGCTTAGGACAAAGTTTAAAACAGCAAAAACAGCAAAATGAAAAAGTAGCAAAAGAGATTATGGGAAAATTAATGAAGATTATACCTTCTGTTGAAGATTCCTCATTTAATGATAATTCAAAACAAAATAATATATTTTTAGTTTCAGATGAATTTTTTAATTTTGATAAGAAAAAAGTAGCATTTAAACGAGGTAATTAAATGAAAAAATATGTAAAGTATAAAGAGGCAAGTAAAAAAGATTTAAATGAGCTTGTAGGAGAATTTAAAGGAAAATATGGTTCATTTAAAGATGTAAAGAAAGATAAAGAATTTATGAAATTATCTTTTGCAGATAAAGAATATATACTTGATGAATTAAAAGCAGAAGGATCTTTTAAAGAATAATAAAAAATATGAGTTATATTTTATAAAACCTTTTTATAAAAGATTATGAATAAACTATGAATAAACTATTTGCTATCATTAGATAGTTAATAATAAAATTAAATTTATAGGAGACTTTAATGTCAAGACCAACAACAGTCACTCTCACTACAAAAGAACAAAAAGAAGTAATGAAAGAATGGAAAACAACAAAAAATGCAAGAAAAATTGCAGAAAAACTTAAACTTCCAAGAGCTCAAGTAATGATATGGTGTGAAAATCAAAATCTTTGTAAATTCTCTGATAGTAGTTATTGTTAATTTAATTTAATTTAATTTAAATAAATTAACTTAAAATTCTTCTATTATATTAAATAGAAGAATTTTTTTAAGGAAAAAAAAATGCTTAAAATAGATATTCTATTTGAAGAAACTAAATTAATTGAAAATAGAGGAAAACCTCTTAAATGTAAATATTGTAATAATGAATTTAAAATTTCTAATATTGAGATAAAAAAACAATGGCAAAATAATAATTGTATTTGTCCTAAATGCAATGAACAATGGTGTATATTACCACCAACTGAAAGAAAATTAAAATATTTACAAGCAGATTATTTAAATAACCGATGTGAAAAAACAATAACTCCATTTATAAGATTACTTGATTTATATACTCAATCACTTATTAAAAAAAATTATAAAATATATTTAACATGGATAGGGGCGTTAGAATATTATAGTTATAATTCTGTTGTTGTTTTCATAGAAGAATATTTAACAAGAGATGATTTTAAAGTTGATTTTTCTTTTGGTGGTTATTTAATATGGAAAATTAAACAAGCTATATTTCATCCATCTGAATTAGAATCAAAAGATATCTCCCTTGATTTTCAATTTGAAGATGGAAATAATTTACATGAACTTATTCCATGTGATAAAGATACAATACATAAAGTAGAAGTAGAAGAAGATACAATAAGACTTTATTATAAAATAATGGATCTTATAGAAGGAGTTAGCAACTATTGTAAAAATCCATATGAAGATTACATAAGAACTATTGCAATGCATTTAAATTTTAAATATGGAGAAAATTCATTTGATAGATTATTTCAGGCATTTGGAAGAGAGGGCCGAATGAAATCACTTGATACTTTAGAAATATTAAGAAAAGAATTAGAAAATTCATCTGAACTTTGTTATGGACAAGCAATAAATTGTTTTTATCCAAAAGAAAAAATAATACCAATAAATAAAAATTTAAAATATCCTCTATTAAATAAAATGCTTCAAATAAATAAACAATTACTTTCTTAATTTTATTCATAAAAAATACTTCTTTTTTAATATTAGTTCTGAGAAAAACAAAAGAATACTAATATAAAAAATTAGAGGAATTATACTTTTATGAATAAATTTTTGCATGCTACGTTAGAGAATTATTTTAAAAAAGAAAATATATTAAATGAACAAATATTTAATGAGTTATCTTTATATATTTATTCTTTAGATCATAAACAACATGATTTATATTTACTTGCTAAAATTTTAGATAATGAATCCCTACAAAAACTTTTAATTTATTATGATGGAGATATTTTAAGACTTCCTTCTAGAGAAGCATATAAAACAAGTGTTCTTACTGCTTTATGTTTTTGGCTAAAAATTTTTAAAGGGTATACTTGGACAGATATAAAAGATTATTTAGACATTCCTGATTCTCATAAAGAATTATTAAGCTCTATAAGTATTGGAGGTAAAATAAATAAAATTAAAGAGGCGTTAGGACAAGATTTAATTAATACACTTAATAATATAGATGAAAAAGAATTTGTAAATTTTTATAGAACTTTAAATTCTGTTAAGGAAGAAGAACTAAATGAATATTGAAAAAGAGTTAATAACAAAAATAGATGATATAACAACTGAATCAAATTCTCAAATTGATAGAAATAATATAAAAGAAATTGCTAAGGAAAATATATTTAATTTTGTAAATGCATATATTAAAAAATCAACAAGTACTTCAGTATTAAAACAAAAAGTAGATACTCTGCTTCTTGCTAAATTAGAAAAAGAAGATGAAGATGTTCCTTATGGAGTTTTAATAAAATTAGTTGAAATATTATCTAAAGGAGAAACTGAAGCAGCTACTCCAATTTTAAAAATATTAGAAGCTTCTATTAAAATGGAAAAAGAATCTGAAATGTTTCCACCAGATAAACCTCTACTTGGACTTGATGGAATTGTAACAATAGAACAAACTAAAAAACTCAAGGAATTACTTGATCTAATAGATGTTCACAATAAATTAAAACAAAGTGAATTTACTGAAGGAGAAAAATAATTGAAATTTGCTAATCTAATAATCGACCTTAATAATTTATATTGGCGTTCTATAACAAACACAATTAAAAAAATTATAGAACAAGAAGAGGAAGATAAATTTTATTCTATGATTATTCAAGATTCTCTTGAAAGAATAAATCAACTTAAAAATGTTTATGGAAATAATGAAACTAATGTATATATACTGCATGATAATCCCTTTTCAAAAATAAATGAAAGAGAATTAATTGATTCATCTTATAAACATGCGAGAAAAAATAAAAATATTCCTCAAGTATTTTATAAATTTTTAGAAAAACTTATAGAAATATTAAAATCTTATGATAATAATTTTTATATAGTTTCACATAATAAATGTGAAGCAGATGATTTAGTATTGCCAATTATTAATAAAGTAAAAAATTCTTGTTTACTTATAAGTGCTGATCTTGACTGGGCAAGAAGCGTTTCACAAGAAAATAGAATTTATTGGTTTAATTATCATAAAGTATATGATGTAGATACTTTTATTGAAGATTATGGATTTAATCCTTCTGGTAACGGTGTTAAAATATATAAAGCAATTCATGGAGATAAAAGTGATTGTATTGAAAATGCTGTACCTTATTTACCAAAAATAATTTTAAGTCATATTATAGAAAATTATGATAGTATTTATGATTTACTTGCTAATATGTGGAAAAATGAAGAAATTCCAAAACAATGGAAATTAAAAATACAAGAAGCACAAATTCAATTAAAAATAAATTATCAATTAGTTGATTTTATTACCTTAGATTTAACTTTTACAGATATTGCTTATAAATGTTTATTAAACATTGAAAAATTAAGGAGTTGGTTTGCACTTTTAGATATTCCATTTTTTAATTTTATGATTGATCCTAAAAGAGATTCACATAATTTTTTAGAAAGAAAGAGATATAAGAGAGTATTGACTGTTTAATTTTTTAAATAAATTTTATATACTATATAGTATAAAGGAAATTTTATGTCATTTGTTAAATTTGTTCCCTCTGTAGAAGAAGATGAATTATGGGTATTGTCATATTTTTTAAAAACTCCTAAAGATTATTTTTTTATTTCTGAAAAAGATTTTATAAATAAAAATAGTAAAATAATATATAATACTATTATTGATTTACATACAAAAAAAGATGTACAAGTAATTGATAAAAGAGCCATCCAAAAATATTGTCAAGAAGTTAGTCAAGAATTTATAGAATCTATTTTTAATAAACCAAGTATAGATTTTAATATTATTAAAACATATATTAAAAATATTAAAGATTATACAATAAAATTAAAAATAGGAAATACTATTGAACAATTTTTAACTCAAAGTGTTTCAGATGGTGGGCTTAATTATGATATTATCAGAAATCTTGCTGATAGTATACTTTATAATTCTATTAAACTTGATGATGATAAAACAGTAAGAACTTATGATGAACTTTCTACAACATATAGGGAAATTTTAAGAAAAAGAGAAGATGGTTTAAATAAAAGAAGTTATGGTTTTAAAGTAATTGATAAAATGTTAATAAGACCTGCTGCTGTTGGAGAAATGACAGTTATTTTTGGTATGAAAGGGAGTGGAAAAAGTATTCTATGTAAATGTATAGAAAATATTCTTGTTAATAAAGGTACTTGTGTTATTTCAATAAATCTTGAAATGATAGAAGAAAGTAATATGGATCGATTTGTTTCTATGGAAACTAATTTATCACTTGAAGAATTATTATCTAATAATAAATCAGAAGAAACTAAACAAATAATAGAAGATAATTTAAAATTAAAAGAAACTAGAAAAAATTTTGCTTATTACGCAGAACCAATGTTAACATTAAATGAATTAGATACTTATATTTATAAATGTAAACAAAAATTTAATAAAGCAGGAGTATTACCAGAAGATGGATATTGTGTAGTTACAATAGATCTTACAGAACAAATTGAAGAATTATCTGGTAAAGCAGGAACAGATTTAAAACCTGGAGTTAATAGATTATTACAAATAGCAAAAAAACATAAAATACATATTATAAATATTTTACAATCTAACGAAAACCTCTTTCGTGGAGGAAAAATGTTTTCTACTCCAGAAGCTTGTGATACTTTTTGTCTTCAACCAGAAATGGTAGAAGGTGGAAGTGTTTATGCAGCAAGATCGCGAGTAGTAATGGCTGTTAATCGACCATTGACTTTAAAAAGAAGATATTTTCCAAATCGGGAGGAGGAATGGAATATTTCTACTGATTTAGTATTTGTTTCTGTCGTAAAACAAAATGATTCTCCTTATCTTAGTCGAACTCCCTTTATTTTTGGAGATAATTCTTTTAAACTTTTTCCTTATCGAGAAAATAAAAAATAATTATTTTTTAATTAAAAGAAGGAATTTCTTAATACTACTAATTAAAAATATTAAAAATAATAAATATGGAAAAAATATAATGACTATTCAAACAACTTTTAAATGTTCAAAATGTTCTCAACCTTTTGATGTTTGGAAAAAAACAATAGAAGAAAATTTTGAAAGTTCTTACAAATGTTCTTTATGTGGAAGTATTGATACTTATAGAATTTGGGGAATTGGTGATTTTTCTGTTGCTGGGGGTATGTTAGGAAATAGTAATAATGGTTTTGAAAATAATATAACACCAATGCCAAGTAAATATGGAAATTTTAAAGGAAAAAGGATAAAAAAATAAAATGTTATTAAGTTCTAATTTTATTTTACAAGAAACAAAATCTTATTCAGACTTAAAAATAGGTGATATACTAAAAAGAAAGTTGGATGATTGTTTTTATGAAATTAAAAATATTTCATATGATGCAGAAAGAAAAAATCATATTTATATTTTTCATGGATTTGCAATTAAACATTTTAGTAATTTACAAAATCATTTTTTTTCTGAAAAAGGAATTTTTGACATATATATAAATAAATAAAGGTCTATAGTTGTATAGGAGTAGATAATGATATTACAACTTGATCACATTAATTGTGAAGAGTGTAATAATCAATTAGAACTAATTTCTGTAACTGGGGATAAATTTCCTAAAGGAACTATTTATATTAAAAATATAAATATTTCTTTAAAAAACACTTCTCTTATCTATCATACTTTTATTTGTAAAAATTGTGGTAAATTTACTAAGTGTCTTGTAAGTGCTATGTATCTTATTGATTTAGGAATAGAATAAATGAAAATTATAGTAGTAGGAGATATACATGGTAAATTTGATATATTCAATGAATTTATTTTTTTAGAAAAACCAGATATTATAATACAATGTGGAGATAATGCTTATTATTGGAAAAAAGAGAATAAGGGAGTAATTAAACCACAAAATACTAAAATATATTTTATTCCAGGTAATCATGACAATTGGGATCTTTTTGAAGAAAAAATTGGAAGATATGGTAAAGACCCAATTGAAATAAAAAAAAATATATTTATGTGTCCAATAGGGTCTACATTAATAATAAACAAACTAACTATTTTATTTATAGGTGGTGCTGATAGTATTGATAAAAAATATAGACTTCCTAAAATTTCATGGTGGAATCAAGAAATATTAACATATGAAGATTTTAAATATATTAAAGAAAATGTTAAAAAAGCTGATATTGTAATATCTCATACATGTCCAATATTTTTTAATGTTGAAGTACCATGCTATGATGAAGTAAATGATCCATCAAGACAAATTTTAAATTTAATATGTCAAAAATATAAACCTAAAATTTGGATATTTGGACATTGGCATAAATATTTAGAAAATATATATAAAAAAACTAATACTAAATGGGTATGTTTAAATATGATGCCAGATGAAGATTGGTATAAATATTTATTTTTATAACTAGATAAAAGGAATTCATTAGTAAGAAGTGATAAAAAAATAAATGGTAAAAATGGTAAAAAAATAAAAATGAATCAATATAATTTAGTTGAATTGTTAATGTGGTTACAAAATAATTTATTCATTACTTGTTTATGCATAGGTTTATTTTTTATTGTATTTTTTATAAAAAAATAAAAATATTATTTTAAAAAATTAGAGGATATATGGAAAAACAATACGTCAAATTAGTTGGAAAAATGAAAATCACTCAAAAATTAAATGTTATTCAATGGACAGGAAAAAATAAAACTGAAATAGAAGAATTTATTGGAATTTTTGGTGAAGTAATTAATAATCAAGTTATATTAGGTATTCATACTGGTGAAATTAATGATTATATTGTTAAAGATATCTTAGGAATATATTATTCTATATCACCAGAAAGATTTCTAAAAAAATATAAGGAAGTATAGATGAATGAAATAATTATTGTCAAACAATCTTTAATAAAAAATAATAGTTCTAATCAAAAATGTCCTTCATGTCATAGTATTTTAAAAGCTAAGTGGTTTGGATTTAAACCTGAATGTGTTCAACCGAAATGTAATTTTATAAAAAGGAGAATAAAAAATGAATAAAATAGTAATAATAGGATTATTATTGGCAGTATCAATAGGGATAAATATTTGGTTCTTTAGTGGTAAGGGTATTGAAATAAATAATTTTAATTATACAAGACAATATCAATATCAACAACAATTTCAAGGACAATTACTTATTAATCAGTGGGTTGCTCAAGGTAATAGTATAGAATGGAAACTTGTTAAATGCTTACTAGAAGATGTTCCAGAAGAACTTAATCGACTTCATCCTATCTCTAGTTTTTACTGTAAAATCACATTGCATTCTAATTCTGCTTGGGTAGATTTAATATATCCTGAAATTTTCATAAAAATGAAGGAAGAATTAAAAAAATGAAAAGATTATTTATTATTTTTATTGTATTATTTTTAATATCTTGTAGTAATCAAGAAGATAAATTAAAAACTCAATATTTAGAAGTAGTTAAAATTAATGTTTCTCAATTTATTACAGTAGATAGTAAAGGTAATATACATTTAGTTTCTGCAAATGAAGATGAAATTATTATTTATTACCAAGATATAGAATTATGTCTTATTAGGAATTTTACAAAAGAAGATAAACTACCTTCTATTAAAAAAATTAAAAAATAATAATAAACTATAATAATATTAATACTAATAATTAAAAAATTGGAGTATTATAATGATAAACAATACTGTATATGTAGCTATCGATAATGGTAGTTCTGGTACGATAGGTATTATATTTCCAGATAATACTTCTAGTTTTAGAAAAACTCCAATAAAAGTAGTAACAAACTATCAAAAAACAAAAGCAAAAAATATTACACGAATAGATTATCCTAAACTTGTTGAAATATTTACTACTTATTCAAAAAATGAATTAAAAAATTGGAAAGTTTTTATAGAACGACCAATGGTAAATCCAATGAGATTTGAGGCAACAACCTCAGCGTTAAGAGCATTTGAATGTACTTTAATTTGTTTAGAAGAATTAAATATTTCCTATTTTTTTGTAGATAGTAAATTATGGCAACATGAATTATTACCTTTAGGTATTAAAGGGGCAGCTCAACAAAAAAAAGCATCTATGGATATAGGAATTAGAATGTTTCCTCAACATAAAGAGGTAATTACTTTACATAAAGATGCTGATGGTTTATTAATTGCAGAATGGGCAAGAAGACATAATTTGTAGGAAAAAAAATAATGTTTGCATATAAGATAGATATAAGTAATGAAGTACTAGACACAATTCGATTAAAAAGTTTTAAGTTGGGGTATTATTGGGAAGTAAATCAACTTATTAAAGATGAATCTTGTAAATTTAATTTTTCTTATTTATATTTAAATAAAAATGGTACAATCTTTTTTTCTAATGATATTAAATATTTTCAAAAAGAACGTGAACATAAATTAATAACAATTCAAGAATTTTTAGATTTATGAAAAAAATGATATTTCTTTTTATTATTCTAATTATAATAATAATAATAGAACAAATTATATTTTTTTATTTTTAAAATATTCAAAAAATGAATCGAGATAATAGTTTACACTAGAAGAAATTAAGTAAAAAAGTTTAATTTTTCATAAATTTTTTATATATTATATATAAGATATTAAAATTAAAAAAAGGATGGTTAAAAAATGAAAACATATTTAATGATAGTATTGTTATTTGTAAGTTCTGTCCTATATGCAACAGAAGAAAGTTTTTTAAATTTTAAGTATATAGGTACTTGGCAATTACTTGGTATTTCTGCTGGTGGAAGTGAAGCTTATTTAAATGGTGATATGAGAAATATGGTTATAATAGACGCAGATGAAATTACCGTTGTAGGTATTGATGAAACACCTAAAAAAATTAAATCAATAACAGTTAAAATAGATTCTCAAGGAATTAAAATAACTACTATTTTAATGAAAGATTGTAAATTTTATTATGTTTTACACGACACTAGTGCAAATTCTATTATGTTTAAAGTAATGATTATTGAAAATAATACAGAACAAATGAGATTTATTTTGGGGATGTCTGCAATAAATTAAAAAGAGGATATTTGCAACTATGAATGAAATTAATGAGACTGTACTATTATTTGTTGGAATTTGTCTTGGAATAATTCTTGGTTTTTATTTTATTGTTATTTTCGTTGCATATATTATTTCTAAAATCAGTGATCGAAAAGTATATAAAATAATGGGAATTAAAAAAAAATAATAATTATTAAATTTATTTTGATAAATTTAATAATTATTAAAGGAGAAATAAAATAAAATAAAATAAAATGAAATGCTATATGAAAGATTAATAATACAAGAATTAATTGGTGAGACTCCAAAAAAAAGATGAGAATTTTATATCTATAAAAAATTGCAGTTGTTTTTCTAAAGTAAGGAACTAGAGAAGAAGATTGGGAAATAATAGATGTTGTAGAAATTGCAAAAATATTAATAGAATATAAGATAGATTGAAAAATAAAAAAAGGGGTTTATTATGTTAGATTTAGATACATTTTGTCGATATTGTATACATCTATCCTCTCATAAAATAAATAATAATTGTCATATTGAATATAATTCTGAATTAAAAATAAATGAAACAATTTCAAAAGTAGATTATTGTAATTGGTGTAATATAGATAACGCTATTTGTCCAGAATATGTACAAGATTGTCCAATTCTTAAAAATATTAAATTACCACGATTATGTATTGATTGTTTAAATATTTCTGATTGTATATCTACAATTGAATTTAGAGGTTTACAAGGGTTGGCAGATTGCGAATTTTCTGGAATTGAAAAAGGATAAGGATAAATGAATAATAATACTTTACTCTATAATAAATATAGACCAAATCAATTATCTGAAGTAATTGGTCATATAGCAATAATAAAAGATCTACAAAAAAGATCTAAAGAAAGTACAATATCAAGAGTATTATTATTAACTGGTAATACAGGTGTGGGTAAGACGACTTTACAAAGAATAATAGCTAAAAATATTTTATGTAGGGATAAAGATGAAAATGGTAATAGTTGTAATATTTGTAATATTTGTAAAACTATTATAGACGAAAAAATTTCTAATTTTTATTTTGAATACAATTCATCAAATATTGGAATAGATACTGCTAGAGAAATTGCAGAAAATGCGGAAATTAAAAGTTTTTCTAATGCTAATGCTAAAGTATTTTGCCTTGATGAAATACAAGAAATGTCAAAGACGAAAGCAGCACTTAATAATTTATTAAAACCAATTGAAAAAAATTATAAAAATGTGTATTGGATATTAGGATCAATGGGAGATTTGAAAGATATTCCAAAAGCTATTGTTAATCGTTGTACAACTTATAAACTTAAACCACATACTATTGAAGAAATATCTAAACAATTATACTTTATATGTAAACAAGAAAATGTATTAATTGATAATGAAGAAAAAATAAATGTATTATTAACTATAGCAGAAAATAGTTATGGTAGTATGAGACAAGCATTAAGTTACTTAGAAAGAATTATCTATTCAGAATTATGGACAGTTAATGAAGTTACAAAAGAACTTGAAATAATATCTAGTAGTGATTTAATAACAAGTATAAATTATTTATTCAAGGGAAATTCAGAAGCTTTTAATATTCAATATACAATAGAGTTAAAAGATAAATTAAGATATATGTTAGGTACTATATATAAAAGTTTATCTGGAATTGAAGTTCCCTATTGGCAAACTCAACAACTTCAAGGTATAGATAAAACAATTAGTATTCAACAAGTTGAATATGCACTTAACAAATTATTCGAATTAAATAAATATCCCTATGTCAACCAGGAGATAATAGATTTTATTCTAGTGGATATTTTTAATCAGAATAAAGAAAAAAATGAAACTAAAAAAAGAATATCTGAAATTGATATATTACAAAATAAAGGAAATATAATAAGAAGGAGAAGTTAATTATTATTTTAATTGAAGTTATAATAATTCATTAAAAATTAAAATAAAATAAAATAAATACTAATTATTATTAAGTTTTAAAATTTAATTTTGAGGTAATTTTGTATGGTTAAGCTTGTAGCATGGTTAACAGCATTTGGTATTAAGATTTTAGGAGTTTTTGATGTAATTATAAGTTCTATTACATTACAATTAGCGAGTTTTAAAGGAGCGCTAATTTTAATTTTTGTAACTGCTCTTATAATAGATGTAATTTTTACAGGTAAAGTAGGAATGATAGCATATATTCTTACAGTATCTAAAGATGTAATAACAATTATAAGCACTGAACTAAAAAGTAATGGTTGGCAATTTATTACATTGTTAGCTATTTTATTATTGTTTAAAAAAACTAAATAATTTAAATAATAAAAAACTTTAAATAAGAATTTAAATTCTTATTTAAAGTTTAATTTTTTATAATTAGTTTATATTTTATTAATAGGAGAAAATAGAAATGAGACAAATATATTATAATTTTATTCGAGAACAAAATATAAATGATATATTGTCTAATATAATTGAAATTTCTTATAGTCAAAAACTTAAATTATTACAAAATTTACAAAAAAATTTTTCTACTAAATTAATATGTATGGCATTAAATGAATATGATATGAAATATATTAGAAAGAATAGAATACAACTTAATATATTATATAATACTTTAAAAGGAATTTGTCAAAGATATAAGGAAAAAGGAATAATATGAATACTACTCTTATAGAAGATTTAGAAATATTAAAATATTTAATTGAAGATTTTGAAGATAATGTTAATAGTATAAGTGGTCTTGTTCCTGTTATAGATAAACTAATTAATAAATATAAGGCATATGAGGAAAATAAACTATGATTTGTTGTTCTGATTTACATTTAAAAAATAAAGAACCTTTTTTAAAATCAACTAAACAATTTTTAAATTGGTTAAATGATAATTATTGTAATGAAGAATTAATTTTGTTAGGTGATATTTTTGATAATTCAACTCCAGTTTGGTCAGTTTATAAAATTTTTAAAGAATTTCTTTTGAAAAGAAAAAATATAACTCATATATTAGAGGGCAATCATGATCTATCAAAAAACAAAGGGAGTGCTTTATCTGCATTTCAATTAATAGATAATGTATTTGTTTATGAAGATGCAACATCTGTTATTATAGATAATATGAATTGTCTTATGCTTCCTTTTAAATATGATTATAAAACATATCAAGATTTAGAAGGTAATTTTGATTTTATTTTTACTCATTTAATGCCACAAGAAACTCAATTTGCAGATGAAGGCGTATCTTTTCCAAATTTAAAAGGATGTTTTTTTCATGGCCATCATCATCTACAATCTTCTTTTATTGATAATTATAATAATCAACATCATATCGTAGGTATTCCAGTAAGCACTCGACACTTAGAAGATCAAAATCATAAGATATTTAAAATAAATAATAAACAAATAGAAATTATTAAAGTTCCAATTTATTTTCAATATGAAACTATTAATTATGGAGAAGAACCATCAAATAAAAATAATATACTTAATATTATAAATGTACCAAATAAAAAATTAGTATACGAAAAATATAAAGATTATTATATAAGAGAAGCTGGTATTAAACTATTAAGAACAGAAAATACAGAAAGTTCTTTTAAACAAGAATTTGAAAAAGCAACAATACTTGAAAAGTTTAAAAAATATTCTATTGAAAAAATTTTATCAAAGGAGGTATCAGAAGAATGTTCATCAAGACTATTAAGCATTATATAAGAAGAGAAAGAAATTTCTACTATAATTATTTAATAAATAGAAGAAAAAAAAGATTTTTGCAATTAATTGAATTTCATGCACCTAAAGAAATTATAGTACAAGAAATTGAATTACTTAGACAATCATTTAATAGATATATGAGAAAAAAGATTCAAAAAAAAATAGAACTTTTTATAAAATCTATTTTTTTAATTTCTAAACATAAACATCAACATAAAATATGATTTGTTTACAATAATTTAAATGCCATTTTTATTGAGATGTCAAGATCGACATTATTTGAATTTTTTGTTATATAACTATATGAAGTTATTTTTTTTATATTTTTAATCTTTTCTATAATATCCTGTTCTATATGACTTGAACGAAAAATTATTGGAATGTCATAATTTTTTAAAATTATTTCTGCAGTTTCAATACCATTTAGTCCTTTTCCTAAATCAATATCTATAAGAAGAAGTTGAATATTAGGTATATTTTTTATAGTTTTTATTGCGTCTTCTCCAGTATTAACAATAATAACAATATACCCATAATTTTCAAGAATTATTTTAGTTGTTATTGCTATAATAATTTCATCTTCAACAAGGAGTATTGTTTTTTTGTTCATGGAGTAAAATCTTTTTTAAATGGATGGGATTGATCTATTTTTATTTGAGGTTTACTTATTGTAAGTTGTGAATAAGGAATACCATTTTTATCCATGATATGTATTGATTCACATATTAACCATTTACCAGAAAACTCTCCAGCTATTTCATTTGTTTTAGTTTGTTTTTCTACTTCTATTTCTATAGTTTTTCCTGATACTAGTCCAGCATAAAAATCAACTACAATTACCATTCTATAACATAAAAGTGTATCTCTATAAAAATAATTTACAAAACCTTGATAAAATTCTAATCCATTTTCTTCTTCTTGTATTCCACCATATGTTACTTTACTATTTACAGTTGGTATATATTGTTTTCTAATAAGAAGTTGAGTTGCTGTATCTAATTCAGATTCATTTGCATAAGTTTGAATATTTTTTGTTTCTGCGATATTTGTTCCATCTGCTTTATATCTATATATTTTTCTTTTATAATTTTCAAAATTAACTGGAACTCCACCATTTAATACTCGATAATCTTTAATATAATATTCATCTGTCATCATATCTTGATGTAAATCTATTTTATATTTTCTAACAGGGGGTTGATTTAACATACCTTGAATAGTCATAAAATAAAATTCACCGTTGCAATTTATGAATGTATAAAACCCAGATGCTTTATTATTTTGACTATATGCATATTCTGCTAATTTAGAAACAAATAATTTATTAGATATATTATTTTGATTTAAATATGGCGTACCAGTAGTATCAGTAATAGAATTTATTTCTTTACCTTTTTCTCCACCTCTAAATTTACTTTTATCTATTCCCCAAGCAGGTAATATTGTATTGATAAGTATATTACTTATTGTTTGTTTAGTTGTAGAACTTTCATGATTAAAAGTTCTAGATTGTGGATAATCATTATAAAAATGTTTAGATACCATCATAAACATATTATCACCAGATATTGATTGGGCAAATGTAATATTGTTTATTTCAAAAGCAGACCAAATATAATCATGTTCTAGATATCCACCAATTTTTTTATCATTATCATCTTTATCTTTTACTATTTCTTCTTGAAAACCTAATTTACAATGAAATTCAAGACCTTCTACAAAATAAACACTATCAACTATTTGACCAGCAGAATCTTTAAAATATATTTCACTGTATGGAAAGAAATCAAATAAAGAATCTTTAAAAAGAATCTTTGACCAATTTCTAATAGGTGTACCTAATTTATCTCCATCTTTATAATCTTCTTTATAAAAATTGATACAACTAGGAGTTGAGAGCATTTCAAATTCATATTTAGATATTGACATTTTTTTAAATTACTTATCCTCTATAGCTTATACTACCTTTATGCATCGTATTAACATGGGGACCAAATGACATAAATCTTATAATTGTTCCTGCTACATAATATCTTAATGCTGATATTTGAGCAGAATTCCCATTAACGTCCATATGTGCCATAGAATACACGCTAGTATATGCTAACGGTGCATTTAATACAGTAGCATTAGCTGTAATATCAATTGGCTGGCCTACCCCACTAGCCCAACCAAGGAAATCTGCATAATAATGCCCACTTTTTAAAATAGTTACTTCTAGCCCTTTAGTTCCGTATGCGCCATGATTGTGTGAAAAGAAATTACCTATAGAATACAATACTCCAGCAAATTTAAGAACACAAGTGTCCGTAGACCCATATCCAGCAGAAGTAAGAAATGCTATTTCGCAAGTAATTCTTTCGTCGATAATTTCCCAGCAGCCTAAGGTTGCGCTTTGTTGTATAACAATAAAATCTTCAACCTTGGAAAGAACAATTGATGCTAATAAATCAGTGCTTAATTTTCCGGCATCTGTTGCATGAGGAGAAATTGTAACAACATCCAAAGATGCATCGTTTTTGACTAATGCAATTTCTATTCTTCTACTAATATTATTAGCCATTAAAGGGAGAGTAATGGCTATGGCGTTAGAAGTAGTATTGCATTCAATTCGCGAATATCCATCATTATCTAACATAACATAATTAGCTGTTTTTGCTACTGTGGTATTACCATATGTTGTAAGTGCTTTAGTACTATTATATAATCCATTAGCTCCTAAAATAGTAACATCTATAGCAGCAATAACATTTGTACTTCTCATATTACCACTTCTATCAAATGTACCCCAAGTTTTAGATGTATAAGAAAATGAAGTTAAAGTACTTGCTATATATACTCCCATACCAACAACTACATCAGAAGTAAGTAAGTCCCCTACGGCTTTAGCAGTAAAATCCATATAATTAGTTGTAGAATCTACCCATGTAAATTGACACGTTATATATGGAGTAGATTCAGTAATAGGAAATACTATGTTTGTTGTAGTTTTTACATGCATCATTTGTAGTGCTGATGTTTCTACCAATAAATCAAGAGGTGCTATATTAACATTATTTCCAGAATTTATTGTAAGATTACCACCATCATATATTCCTGGTTTAGTAATATTATAAAGTAGTTTTCCTAAATCAGAAGATATAAGTGCTTGATTATATCTAAAAGTTATTGTCTGTGTTCCATAATCTGTTGTTCCCATGTTATACCTTTTTATTCTATTGGTTTTGGAAATCTAGTTTTTATTTCTTCAACTTTAGCTATCCATACTGATTTTTCTATTTCCCCTCGTTGAAAATCGAAAAATAATCCATCACTTTCGTTTATATAAGCAGATTTTCTTTGAGATATACATATTTCTAAATCTCTATTATATCTAAATTCTTTTAAATTTACAGAAGTATCTATTTCAATAATTTCTTTATTTATAAATTTAAATATTGGATTTCCCATTTCATCTGAAATACATTTATTTTCTATCCATATTGATTGTTCTTGAACTTCATCAAAAAATATTTCCGTTCCATCAAACTTAGAAACAACATGTTCATGAAATAAGTCTATAATTTCATTTTTTTCATTTATTTTTATATATCTTTTCATTTTAATTTCCTAAATATGTGCAAGAAAAAAATATATTCCCCGGAGCTATTGCTGTTGAGTGTGGTCTCATAATATCTCCTTTTTTAAGATACGCTGTATAAGCCATAACAATTCCAGCTGTAGCTGACCCAAAACTTATTGAGCAAATAGTATTAGCTGTAATTGATGTTACATCAGTTGTACGTTGTGCTGAATTAAGTGAGAGACCATAAAATGCAGCTGTCCCACTTTCTACTCCAGAATGTATAAAAGCATATCTTCCTGATCGATTTATAGTAATTTCCAACCCTTTAGCATTACCAGAATACCCACTAACATGGTTTTCTGAAAACATATTTCCAAAATTTTCAGTAACAGTTGTAAATCTCATAATTTTTGTATCAGTTGATCCATAACCCGCATATGTGTCTAATCTCAACTGACTTGTAATTCTTTCATTTACAATCTCCCAACAATCTGAATTTACACTTTGTTGAACTACTATAAAATCTCCAACTTTTGGAAGTATAATCGATGCGAGTAAATCATTTGATAATTTACCAGCATCTGTAGCATGAGGAGAGATTGTAACTACATCAAGAGAAGCATCATTTTTTACAAATTGGATTCGTATTTGTCTTCCTAGATTATTAGCCATAAGAGGGAGAGTAATTGTAACTGCCCCCGCTGTCGTATCTACTTCGATAACTTGTAATCCATCTGTATCTGTTATAGGATATGTTGCTTGTTTATATGCTGTTATAGGATGTGATGTTAATGTTTTTACTGCTTTTTGACTAGGTATTAAAACATCACTATTTCCAGCAAAAGTTACGTCTGTACTTAAATCTGCTCCATCAACTTGATCTACATTAAGATTTGATACTTTAGTTGTAGAGGTTATTATAAAAGGAGAAGTTCCAATAGGAACATCATTTGTAAATTTTTTACCCCATGTTTTACTAGCATAAGTTATACTTGTAATTACTCCACCACCAAATATACATTCACCTAAACATACTTCATTTGTTAATGCTCCTGATCCAGATGCTCTTTGATTAAAATCTAACCAATCTTCTGAAACATCTTGCCAAGTATACGTAAGTGCTATTACTGGTGTAGATTCTGTAACTGTTATATTTACATTCGCTCTAGTTTCAATTCTTACAAGTTTATCTGTACTTGTATTTATATATATAACAAAGGGAGCTATTGTTATTCCTGTACCAGAATAAGTAATAAGACCGCCTTTATAAACACCAGGAGTAATTGCTTCTCTAAGAAGAGTATTAAAATCACTTCCTTTTGCTGGGTGTTTATAATCAAATGTAATATATTGATCCCCTAGATTTGTTGCTGACATTTAAAAAACCTCTTATTTAAATAATTTTAAATTCAAATTTTAAGTTATTATACATTCCTTCATCCCATTGAACTTTTGGAAATGTACTATATAATACACAAGTTCCTGACATATTTATAACAGCTAATTCAGTAAATTCTGTTATTTTTTGCATTTCTGTTATTAATAATCTAAAAGTATAGTTAATATCTGTTTCTATTATTTTATTAGTACCACTTCTATAATCCCATGAAAAAGAGTAATTATTTACATCAGTAATCGATGTAGTAATTACTGAATGCGCGCTTGTTCCAAATCTTATACCAGACCAATCAGTAAAAGAATTTTCTATTAAAATATTTTTTTGTGTTGCTGTTGCTACTCCTAAATAATCTGTCCAAGTTTTATTAGTTATTGAATGATCAGAATTTAAATCAAAATGTAAATATGGTTCATAATAACATCTATCTGTCATTCTTTTAAATTGATCTATATCACTTTTAAGAACTTTAAGCGTATTTAAAGAAATAAATTCTGTCGCAGATTCAACAAATTTATGCGTATAATTAAATAATATGTTTCTTGTTAATGAATATAAAGTAGAAGATCCATCCAGTGTTGGAAATTCATAAAAATCTAAATATGATTCTGCTAATTCAGTATATGTTCCTATAGATATTCGATATAAAGTGTCCATATAATAGAATGGAGAGTTATCTAAATTAATATAATTGTCTAAATTAATAAGACTTCCCATATATGTATAATTTTTATCTTCTCTATCTAAAGTAACTGTACCTTGTACATCTGATCCAATTAAAGTTTCATCTCCAATATATTTATCTAAATTATTATCATAAATAATTGAATATCCATTTGCTATTATATTAAATGGAATTCCTTGTAATTGATAACAAGTTGGAGTTGTTTTTGTTTTTAATCTTGGAATTAAAAATAACATTTCTTTTTTTATAAAATTTAAAGTAGAAGTATAACCATTTAAAGTTTTTAAATTGAATCCTAACATTACAGCTAAATCCCTTAATTCTTGTTCTGTAATATTATCAAAATCATATTGATTAAAAATTGCTTTTATTTTATCATTTTTAATATCTACATAAATAGATTGCCATACTTCAGTAAGAGACCCCCATTTGGTCTCTTGCATTACTTTTGGTATAAATTTTTTAAATGAAAAATTCACTTAATCATTCTCCATTAAGATATATAAGATAAATCAGCATTAATGAATGAATCTTCAATGTCTGTTATCTGATAAAAATATGGAAGTCTAATACTATTTTGTTGAGTTGCTGGAGTATTACCATCTTGCATTTTATATGAAATAAATATTTTATATCCTAAAGGATCAGAATCTCCTGGATCTGCAATACCATATATTACATGAGTAACATCTGCTACAATTTCTGCTATTGTAAATGAAACTTGATTTGTTGAATATGATACAAAACCTCCAGTTATTGTATATCCATTCATACCTAAAATAGTAATTCCTGAGGTATATGCTATTTGTAAAGGAGCAACCCAAGCATTTGCAATTTTTCGTTTTATCCAAATTTCAAAACTATCAAGAACTAAATAATTTTGTTTATCTAAATTAGGGGTGTCAATAGAAGTATAACTTGGTTTTAATTTTAAATTACTTGTTATTATATTAATATCTGATTCCATATAATAAATTTTAGTTGTATGATAGATAATATTTGGTATTTCATCAATAATTCTATAGAAATTAGATTCATATATATTTTTTTGAAATGTTGTAGTTAATATATCATATTCTGTATTTAATGCTGTTTTAATAGCCGCATCTAATACTGTAAAAGTTTGAGTTAGTGCAATTTTAGCAGTAATATCAAATCGTACATATATTTTTTGCAAGGCTGTATATGCTACCATTTCAGTTAAACATTTTTTAGGTGTTAAATAAGTTACTATAATATCTCCCTGTTGAATGGTAGTTAAATTTTCTCCAGTTGTAGAAACTGCAGTAAAATATACAACATTTTGATCAGATACAGTAGTTGATAGTCCAAGACTTTCTATTGTCCATACAATTGATTTATTTACATAAGAAGCAAGATTAATTGCAGCTTCCCAATTTGCAGTAGATGATAATAAAGATCCTATTTGAAATAAATTAGGGGCATTATTTCTAATTGATTCAATATTTTCTATTTCAGATCCACCAACTATACCTTCATCATTTGTAACATATAAAGTAACTGGAAGATTATCTTCATCAACTAAAGTTGTTACAAGAACAGTTATTACATTACTAGATGTAATATCTCCTGATGCTCCTTTTGTATCTGCATATTTTACAAGAACTCTTTCTCCAGCAATTAATTTTTTAGAATTTATACCATCACCAAAACAAATTTTAATATAATCATAAGCAGCAGAATTTGAAATTTCACAGTAATAGTCTACAACATTATTTATAAGATATAAATTAGTTGTAATGATAGCTTCATATAAAAAATTACCTGATGTATCAACTATCTGAACTTGAATTTCCGTATTATCAGTTGAATCAGAATATACATAAACACATTCATTAACTATTCCTTGAGCAATATATAAAAATTCTTTGGGTGTTCCTTCTTTTACTGGAATAACTACGTTACCTATAAATCCAGTATAATAGAAAGTACTTTCTGTACAATATGTAATTAAATCACTATCAGTATTTGTAAAAACTACCCATCGTGGAATATTTACTTCTTTTCCTGTATATATTGACATTGAATTAAAAGTAGGATCATAACTTAATTTTAATTCTCCTATTGCTCCAGTTTTTCTATATGGAATATAGCCTAACCATATTGCAAGTTTAACAAGAGAATCTCTTTTTTCTGCTGTTATCCACTTAGCTTCCCTATATAAAAATTCTGCTAAATATACAAGTTTTTCTCCAGTATATGCAAGCATATCTACTATACGTTGATATACTCCATAATATAATATTGTATTCCAATCAGATAGAAGTGATAATCTGTTTTTTATTTCTGTTACTAACCCATCATACGTGTATATCATATTAAACCTCTAACTTCCATTGCAAATAAATAATATATCTGTAAAATATGGATCTGTTGGTAAAAGATTAACAAATTTATATTTTCCATATTTCCAACTATTTATATCATAATCATATATTAAACGATTAGAGCTTTGATCTGGTTTCTTAATTGTTACAAATTCTAATAAATTATGTTCAATATAACTAACAATTTCATATTCAAAAGAAGTAGTACTAAAAGCTGTATTTATAAATAATGCTATTGAATCAGTTATTCCTTCTTCTGGAATAGAATATGTTACTTCAATTTCTGTTATTCTATTTTGATAATCAGGAGTAATAGTTATATCAATAACTGTAATAGAAGGACTAAATTGATTTACTAATGCTGTAAGTAGTTGAGTTTTTAAAATTAAAAGATTTTCAGTTGTTAGTGTTTTAAATACAAAATTATCTAATGCTCCACCAGCTCCTGGTGCCATTAAATAATCTCCTCTTTTAGAATTCGCCCATTGAGTAAGTGCATTTTTAATGGCATCAGCAGAATAATAAGTTATAGGAGTTCCATCTGCATTATCTCTTCCATACAAATCAATATCTTGAAAAACCGCCATTCTATACCCCTAATTATATTATTTATTAGTAATAATTTAATTATTTTTTATTTTTAAAGATAAAGTAGTTGGTACTTGTGTTGTTTTTATTAATGTAAATGCAGCAGCATTTCCAGGAGGAGAAGTAACTGCAGGTGCAGCAACATTTATATAAGGATGAGTATGTGCAATAATTTGATCTAGTATTGCTTCTAATGTAGTTTTTAAAGTTTCTCCTAAAATAGAACTTTCAGAAGGAGTTGTTCCTCCAAGTAATTCTATCTCTGTAGCTTTTATTTTAATTTTACCATTTTTATCTATAAATATAGAAGCTGTTGGATGATAAATAAAAATTTCTTTATTTCCTGAACTACTATCTACTCCTATACATATTCCATTAGGATAATAAGTATATTTAGCATTAGGGTATGCTGCTGCTGATCCAATAGAAGATTTAATATTATTTTCAAATAAATTATGAGGATGTAAATTACTAAAATGAATATCTGCTAAATAATAGGGTTGTCTCATTAACTCATCTACATCTTCATATCCTATCCATACATAAGAGTTATTTTCAGGTATACTTGATTTACCATAAGTACCGCTTCCACCTGTTGCAAGTGAATACTGTTTTGCCCATGGAAGTTCAGAATTTTTTATATTATAATGAAGATGTTCAATTTTTATTTGAATTCTTCCTTTCTTTTTTGTATCATTATTATTTATAACTTTAGCTGGAAATGGTCCTTGCACTATAAACTCCTTTTATTTACGATTATCTAAAATGAATTGTTTTATATCGTCTAATTTTGGAATAAATAATTCACTTAAAGGAACAATTTCAAATATATCTTCAATATTATTTAAAAGTAATATAATATCCCAATAATCTATTATACCATAATAACTTTGAGAAATTAAATATGGGCGTTCTATCTCTATTTTAGATATTTTATGTTTATAATATCCATTTGTCCATTTAAAGTCTTTCCATACAACAGATACTGAATCTCTTATTACATTTCCATCTGTTTCATCTAATATTAATTGTACTTTTTCTCTCATAAATATTCCTATCTTTCAATTCCACCAGCAGTATAATTCATTCCATCTCTAAAATATTCAGCTAATGCAGGAGTTAAACTTTGTATTTGTAAATTAGCACTTGCCCATAGTGGATATCCTTTTTCTGTAACATGTTTAGAATATGTTGGAGCAATTGCAAAAATAAAAGCTACAGGAAGAAAAACAACTCCAGGAATTAAAACAGAAAATAAAGCACTATATTGAGATTCAAGAATATTTCTAAGTTCTTTTTCTCCTGTTTTTCCACCACCCAATTCCTCAATTAATGCAGTACTTTTTTCTTTAGCCGCACCAATTATTTTATTAACATCACTAACATTTGTTGCATTCAGCCCTGGAACTTTAATTTTTCCTTCTACAAATCTAGGTAAATGAGCTCCAAGTAATGCATTCATAGGAATAAGTACATCTGTTACTGGATTTGTTTTTGTGTAAAAAAACATATCAAGAGTTATTTTTACTGGATTAGTTCTTTGCCATCTAGGAGCGTCGAGAACGGATCTTAAATTAAACCCTGCAACAGATACCCCTCCTGAAGAAGCAGATTCATATGTTATTCCTAAATCAACAAGAGAAGAAATTGTAGGACACAACTCAGCAAAAGAACTAAATTCAGTTACTGTTTCTATCTGAAAATCTTCCATAATAGGGTATTCTAAAGTTGATGTTAAATCAGGGGTTGTAAATGTTATTATTATTCTATTCATTTATTGCCCTTTTTCAACTAATTTAAATGTTCCAGTTTTACTTAATGAAAAACTCATTGCTTGAATAGTTTTAGTTTGTTTTGAACTGACATTTAAATCAGTTAATAATCCAGTTTGTTTAGCTGCTGCTAATCGAGTAGTAGATACCCCAGTTTCTTTTGATAATTCTCTTAGTTGTAGAACATCTTGAATTTCTTTTGCAGTTAATTGTCCACTTGCTTTTAGTTGTTTTTCTGTTGCATCTGTTTTTGCCGCTTGAACAACAATTGATTGTGCAGCTTCTTTTTCAGAAGCCTCTATTTGTTGTTTATGTTCTTTATAATCCATTATACCATAATCAGAAACAGCTCCAATCCAATCTAATAAATCACTTATAACTTTAGTTACAGTAGACATTGCAAAAGTTACTCCACTAGCAACTGTACTAAAAAGACTACTTATCATATTTATTACAGGAGTTAATTTTTTAAGTACTGGAGCTGCTGCTTTAGATAATGCTTTAAATAATCTTTTAATAGGGTCTATAAAAACAGATCTAAATATATTACTAAGTACAATATATCCTGTTTTGAAAACAGCAATTGCTCCTATTATAAAAGTAGATAATGCTTTAAATAATCTTTTAATAGGGTTTATAAAAATAGATCTAAATATATTACTAAGTATAATATACCCTGTTTTGAAAACAGCAATTGCTCCTATTATAAAAGTAGATAATGCTTTAAAGAAGATTTCAACAGGGTCTATAAAAACAGATCTAAATATATTACTAAGTACAATATATCCTGTTTTGAAAACAGCAATTGCTCCTATTATAAAAGCATATAATCCTTCAATGAGTCTAATAGGAAATAATATAATAGCTTTAATTATCTTTATTATTCCCATAAAAATAATGCCAAGAATTTTAAATAAAAATTTACCAACTATCTTTAAATATGGTAACATAGGAACTATATAATTATTAAAAAATGATTTAATTTCATTAAACATATCCATTAACATTGGTTTAATAAGAGCCCAATTATCATATATTAAATATCCTAATAATGCAACAGCTGCAACTAATGCAACAATGGGTAGACTTAGAGCACCTATAACACCAGCTACAGTAGTTATTATTGGCATTATTGTAGATATTAACCAAATACCTGCTATTAGAAGTGGTAACCATTGTGCAATAAAATCAGCAAATTTAAGTAATGTTTTATTTTCTATACCTAACATTTTAAAAATAGTTCTAAAAATTGTTTTTAAAATACTAGGTATAATTTTAGTTAATAACTTCCAAAAGAATTTTAAGAGAGTCGGTATAAATTTAATTAACCCTGTTATAGCACTTTCAATAATACTGAGGAACCAAGGAAGAAATTTTTGTATAATTCCCATTCTAAGTAATATTAAAAAGGTAATAAGAGTAGTAATAAAACTTACTGATGCCATTCCTTTTAAAAATCCTAAAGTTTTTTGAAAGAAATTAGATTTAATAACTTTTTGCCATTTTTCTGTTATCCAAGATTGTTTTTTCTTATCTCCATCTTTTGGTTCATTTTTTTTATCGAATTTATTTCCTGATTCTGTTTCTCCATATACTTTTTCTACAATTTCTATTAAACGAGTAAATCTAGTAATAAGCATTTTATGTAGACCTTTGATAGCCATAGTAAACATACCATTGCCACCAAAAAATTTTATCATAAAAGGGGTGTATATTTTATTAACTTTTATTTCTTCTTTTTTTAATTCCTTACTAAGAGGTTTATTAAAATCAGGCATTACAAAACTATCTTCCATTTATAAACCTCCTATTTTTATTTATTAGTAAAAATAATACCTTCTATTTGAAAGAAGGTATTTGACTTGTTGCTTTTTTCATTTCAGCTTGTTTAGCTTTTTGATAAATTTCATATTGATTCAGTCTTTTTTTAAGAATCCATCTTTTCATTTTAAGTATTTCAGTTTCAGACAATCCAACTCTATATACCAAAATAAAAATCAAGTCCTGAATTGAGTTGAGATTTTCTCTGGGCATCATTTCCTGAATCTTGTTTACGATAATTGAGGGGGAGAAGTTGTCTTGGATCGATGAAATCCCGAAGTAACCTCTTTTCCGATTCACCACATAAAGGGCAAATCAGCTCTGTTTCCGTTTGTAGACCAAAAGAAATATTTTCAAATAAATCTTCTATATTTCTCATTGTTTTACGTTTAATAACATTTTTAAATTCCTCATATTTTTCACTATCAGAAAGAATTAAATTATTTTTAGTTATTAACATCATTGATTTTGCATAAAGAACTATTACTTTTGCTTGTTCGTCTTTTAATTCTTTTATTTCATTTTCTTTTTTTTCTTTTAATTCATAAAGAGGAACATTTGCTTCTCGTCTATTTTGAATATTTTTTATTTTAGATCCATATAATTTATCTGCATATTTTTTTGCTTTAATTATATCTTCAAGTCTAGGATATCTTATTGTATATATATCTTTTTGTGCAATAATATGGAAGGGTTCCTTCACTAATACTTTTGATATTTCCTCTTCTTTGGTATAAGTATCAATATCATCTAAAGGATTAGTTTTATATTTAACTAATAGATATTGTTTAAATTCATCTGAAGTCATTTCAGCAAATCTTTCAGTTAAGAATTTTTTCATTTCTTCATCAACCTGAGTCATTGATTTAAAATTAAGATCTGATAATTCAAGAATAAGTTCATTTATGATTCTATCTTTATCGCTTTTTTCAGATTGACAATTACATACCCAATAATGAATATGAGTATTACCTTCAAATTGTTGTTTTATTGCAATGAGTGTTTCTAATAAATCTTCTGCACTCATATCTTTAATATTAAAATTTGGTTCATTTCTTTTTAAATTGTTAAGAATAACAATTAAATTTTCTAGAAGATTATCTTGAGTAGATAATTCAATATCATTAATGTGTTGACCATTAAAATCATCAAAATAAAGAGTAGTAGGTGTTCCAAATCTTCCTTGGGATTCATAATTAATTTTAACTAATCCTGCTGTATTTTGAAATTCATTTTCTTTTTCTGTTTGTTCTTCTAATTTTTTATTTTCTATTGTTTGATTTCTTCTTCTTGCTACCTCTTCTGGTTTTAATATAAAACTTTCAGCCATGTATATTCTCCTTTAATTATTAAATACTTTTTATTAGTATGTTGACTTATAATGCAGACGTGCCTAATGATAATCTGATACTATCACAAGTAAATTCTGTAGTTAATATCTCATTTTCTCCTGAAGTATGATCATAACCAATACCCGTTATATTTTTAAATTTCATTCCATCTATTTTTATCCATTCTGGAGAAGGTAACATATCTGTTTGAAGAGGAATAATTAAACCTGTTCTTTTACTATCATCTTGATTATCTTTAAAAAGATAATCTCTCTTTAATGTTCCTAATGCTGGAGTATATACAGCTATTGCATCTTGCCATTTTCTAAAATATCCTTTTACACTACCAGTTCCATTCTCAATAAAAGTACAATTAAAAGTATCTGGATATATCATATCTTTTATATAATTCATTCCACCGTATCGTTGATATTCAAATCCAACTAAAGGAATATCATTGATCGAATATAAATTAAATTTCATGATTATTGTATCTAATGAAGTTAAAACAATTCCACCAGCAGTAGAAGGAAAAGTTTCTGGATAAATAATCATTTCAAATAAACACTTATGCTGCATAGAAGTATTACTTAATATAGCAATATCAGCTTCATTAAGTATTCCTGCAGTATCTACTCCTTTTTTATAAGTATTTATAATATTGTTTGCTATTGCCACTATTCTACCGTCATTACTACATAAATAAAAATAACAGTAATTCGTAAAGGATCGCCTGATTGATTGTCAAATGTTTGAATTTTAACAGACTTTGGCTTGGCATATTTAAAACTAATTGATTTTACTCCTGCTTGTGTTCTATCTTCTGCTTGAATTATAACAGTACTTCTAGCCATTCTTTCTGGAAGAGCTGTACCATTACTATGATCATAAGACATATCAGCCCATTTTCGCATATCATCATATACTTTCCAAGCTTGATCAAGTCTTATATCTATTGTAAATTCTTTAGTAGTTTCTTGTAACATACCTGTTTTAGGAATTTTAAAACCTTTTCTAAATATTTCATATACATTTACTACATCTTCAGGTGGATCAAAAGTTTGGTCACATCTTAAAGATATTGCATTTGCATCTCCACCACCTGGAATACCATTTGGAAATATAATTGAGAACTGGCTGGCCAAAGCGTCATCACCAAGCGAAAGTATCTGATCAGTAGAAATTGTCATTTATTTTACCTCTTATCTTTTTCAAAATTATTTTATATTAGTACTGTAAATAAAAGTTTTATTTACAGTACTAATTTATTTTTAAATTATTAAACTTTCAATAGAAATTGTTTGAGAAACTCGTGTAAGTCTTAAAATAATCCACTCACTTGTTGGAGTTATTTTACAGTAAAAATCCAAAATAAATTGACGATTATTTAAAACAATATCAGTATTGTTACTAGAATCACACACAATTTTGAATTCCCGGATCCAACCATTCGCTCTAATAGGTTCAACAAATTCTTCTGTTTGAACTTTTGCCATAAGTCTATGAAGAGGATCATTTATTTTAAATTCTTGTTTTCTAAGAATTTGTTTAGAAATAACATCTAGCATATATTTATATACTCGTCTTGTTCCTACAAAACTTGTATCGCTATTCGTTACTTGAAGAGTTTGATCTCCATAAGCTAATAAACCATAAGAAGGATCAAGTAGTAATGGATTTATTTGAGCATTATAAAAAGAATCTAATTCTGCTTGAGTATAATCTATTTCTACTTCTTTCACTGACCAATCATTTAATTGTCCACCATGTCCATTTTCATCAAGTCCTGCAGGAGCAGCAGCATCATAAACATCTGACATATAAGCAAATTTTTTACCTACTGATCCTACATGAGATATCCATGCAAAACTATTATTATAATCATCTTGAATTTTAGCCCAATTATGATAAAGTCCTATATCATCTGTATCAAGAGCTAGTGCAGATCTAAAAGATAAAGCTTGTGAAGCACTATAACCAAGTGGAACACATGTAATACCTTGTGCTTGTGTTTGATAAGTTTGAATAAGAGTATTTATTGTTGATGCATGTGTACCATATACATCCATAAATATTTTAGCTTTATATTTATTAGCATATTGAAATTGATTCCATGCTGTAGTATAATCCCCTGTTAATGGAGTAGCTCCCCTAGATCCACCAGAAAATGCAATTGCTGTAGAAGCAACTGTATATGGAGTAGAAACAAAAGCAGAATTAAGTTTAAAAGTTACATATGGATTTTCATCAAATACGTCTATATAATATAAAGATTTACCAAATGCATTTTTTTCATTTATGAGTGAATAATTATAAGTATTAAGAAGTGAATTGCCTGTTGAAAGAACTCTATAAAGGGTTAAGGTAAATTTACTCCCAGATACATAAGTTATTGAAGCTGCTAAATCATCTATATAGGGAGAAGTTGTAAAAAAACTATGAGAAACTACAGAAGAAGTATCAACTGTATAATGATAATTAAAAATAACTGCTTCTCCATATTTAGGAATTGATAAAGTTGGGTTAGATCCAATATCTGTTAAACTTGTTCCACCAGAACTGAAAACTATTGTTAATGCTGAATCTCCTGTTGTAGGAGTTTCAACTGTTATACTACCAATGGTACTTCCATTTCTTCCTGTTAATCTAATATAATTTGTATCGACTACTGCTGCAGTATATCCAAAAGCTGAATTAATGGCAGAAATTACAGAAGCTCTTGAAGTAGTCGCAGATTGACCAAGATTAATAGTTTGAATATTACCATCAATAGATATTTTAATATATTTATCTGTTGATCCTAAACTTAAATCTAAAGTTGAACTAAAATTTACATTCGTAATAACAGTTGCATAACTTCCAACAACTCCAGCAAATGTAATTGAATATACACCTGTTGCTAATACTACTGAACCTGCTGTAATATCTGTTCCAGATAATGCACCACCTGTCGCCATTGTAACAACTTTTTCATAACCATTAACTAATACTTTAAAATTAGCTTCATCAGCTACTGGAATATTTGTTATAATTCCTGAATAAGTAGCTGTAATACCTGTACCTATCCCAACTGAATGAGTTGCTCCTTTTAAAGTAGATCCATAATTAAAGGTACTAGGTGTTCTACCAACTCCAAAAGTAGTTACAGTTGCTGCACCTACATCTACTCCACCATAAACTGCTCCAGTTCCAATTGCACAAGCTACATATAAAGGGGCTCTTCGTGTAAATGCAATTGCTTCAAAAACTCCATGATAAGTTGCAGAAGGTCTACCCAATTCTCTTAAACAATCTTCTTCTGATTGTAAATACATTGGAGTTGATTTTCCTTTTGCTGTAGTTAAAACCATCGCTCCTGTTTCATCAACAAGAGTATTTATAAATCCTGAAAGATCTTTTTCTATAATTTGTGTTCTACTCATATGATTTTATACCTCGTTTTTGTCATAATTTGTCTTTTTTTTCCTACTTTTATTTATTAGTAAGAAAAAAATTTAAAAATTTAAAAATTGTTATAGTTTTAAATGGATGTTACAAGAAATTCATGAAGTCTTTAGCTTCGTAGCAGTTTACGAATAAAATTTTTTATAGTAGTTTACTTCAAGGTACTAATAAAATAAACTATAAAAATTATAATAAATAGTTTAATTTTTTAAATATTTTTATATATTATAAATTATAAAAAATTAAATAAAGGAGATTAAAGATGAAAAATTTTAAATATTTACTAAGTTTTATAACAATTATTTTTCTTATTTCTTGTGGTGGTAGTAGTAGCAATAATAATGACAGTAATGGAAAAGAAGAAAATGATAATCCTATAACCTCTAATTCTAAGGCATTAATATCATTTTCTATTATAACTCCCGAAGTTGTTGGTCTAATAGATGAAACAATGAAAACAGTTTCTATAATAGTACCAATAGGAACAAATAAAGTAAATCTTATTACTGCTTTTGAAACAACTGGAGTAAAAACAACAATAAATGGAATTGAACAAATAACTGAAGAAACCCCTAATGATTTTACAAATTCCGTTATTTATACTATACATGCAGAAGATACTTCAACAGTAAACTATACTATAACAGTTATAACTGCAACTAGTGTAGATAAAAGTATATTATCTTTTTCTTTAAATGGAATAAATGCTACTATCAATGAAACATTAAAAACTATTGATTTAATTGTTCCAAATGGAACAGATGTAACTTCTATGGTAGCTACTTTTTCAATATCAGGAACTACTATTAAAATTGGAAGTACAATTCAAATTAGTGAGGAAACTACAAATAATTTTACAAATCCTGTAACTTATAAAGTAATAGCGGCAAATTTAAGTGAACAAGAATATTTAGTGACTGTAACTATAGCAGAATCAATAATTACTTATAGTATTACAAGAAATATTCCTTTAATTCCAATTGATTCAAATTTCTTCTATTTAATAGAAGCAACTAAAGAACTTTGGTATTATAGAACTAAAACATTAAGTAAATACATTTGTTCATATACTGAAACAATATCAACATATTCTAATGGAATATTTGTCAGTTCAATTACATCTGATCCAATTATATATACTTTTACAGATTTCTTTTCTATAGGACTTGGAATAAATAAAGTATTATATTTTACAATAGATAATAAAAATTATAAACAACAAAATGGAATTATTACAGAAATTGTAACTCTTCCTATAAGACCAATAAAATCATTGGTAACTGGTTCAACAGTAAACTTTACAATTACTTATAACTCATACACAGATACATCTCAAGTTCGGGGATTTAATTCATCTAATACATTTCAAAGTAAAATAATTACTGATTTTGTAGAATCTTATTGTCCAGTAGGTACGGGGTTTGAAACTGCTCCTGCTTTATTTACAAATGTATCTATTGCAAGTTTTGACTTTTCTGTAGGTCTTTATTACTTAAGAAGAAGTAGTGTTGCTGGAGTGTATGGAATAATGGTTAAAGCTGGTAAAGGAGAAATGTGGTAAAATTATTAAACTTAATTATTATTATCTGTTTAAAACTAAATGGAATTCTTTTACAGTATTTTTGAAAAAATAAACCTTATTATTGGAAAAAATAAAAATGAATAAAATTACATTTTGTAAAAAATGTAAATATTATAGAATTTATTATAATAGTAGTAGTAGTAGTACTATTTCTTATAATAATAAATTTTTAAATACTTTAAAATTAATACCAACTTATATTTGTATACAAAAACGCCCTTTTTCTTATCCTCAAAATAAAAATAATAATTGTATAAATTTTAAACATAATTTTTGGTCATTAGTACTTCCACAAATTTGGCATAAATTTAAAATAATTTTAAATAATAAATAAAAATAGTAAGGGATAAAGAATAGATGAAAAAAATTTTATATATTTCACCATATGAAGAATTTATTTTAGCACAAAATGGTGGATATGGAGTGATAGCAGAATCATTTAAGAAAATGTTTGATATTATAGAAAATATAGAAGTAACTTATATAAATATAAATGAATTAAGTATGGGAATATATAAGAATATTGTTAATAAATATGATATTTGTATTATATTAACTCATCCATTATCATTTGAAAATAAAATAGTTAAACAAAATATAGAACAAGTTACAACTTCATGTATTAAAATTTATTTACATTTATTTTGGGAAACTATTCCTTTACCTTCTAAGTGGAAATGGTTATGGGCATCTAATTTATTTACTGGATTTATATCACCATCTAAATTTATTTATGATATGATTAAAGATGAAATAAAAGGAACAAATAAAGAAAATCATCTTATATATTGCCCAATATTTAAAGATGATTTTTCTAAATATAAAATAAAAATAGAAAATAAAAATAATGAAAATATATTTACTGTTTTATATATAGGGCAATATACTAAAAGAAAAGGAATGGAAGATGCAATAATAGGATTTTTACATGCATTATCTCAATATAAAGATTGTAGATTGATATTAAAATATCATCCACTATCTAATAAAGAGTTAGAAATTCCATTATTATTAAAAACATTAGTTAGTACAAATTCAAAAGAAATGAAAGCAAAAATTTATGAAATTACTCAAAATTTAAATAAAGATGAAATTTATTCCTTATATACAGAATCATCTATATTATTATTTCCTTCTAGAGGTGAAGGATTTGGATTACCTTTAATAGAAGCTGGAATGATTGGATTACCTTGCATTTATACGAATTGGTCATCAACTATTGAAACTGGAAAATTTAAGGGAAATAAATCTATCTCTTGTATTCTTGATACTGCTCAAGGTATGTCTCATTATGAGTATGAATCAAATTCAATTTATGCTATTCCATCAATAAAAGATATTATTAAAAATTTAAGAGATTGTTATAATATGTGGAAGTTAAATAAACAAGAATATTATATGAATACTAATAATAATGATCTTGAAATTATTAAAAAATTTGGTAAAAAAAATTTTATTGAACAAATAAATAAACTCATAGGAGAATAATTTTTGAAAACTGCTTTAATAACTGGTATAAGAGGACAAGATGCCGCTTGGTTAACAAAACTTCTTTTAGATAAAGGGTATAGAATTATTGGAACAGATAGAAGAAGTGGAGGTTCAAGTAATTGGAGATTAGAAGAATTAGGTATTGCCAATCATCCATATTTAATTTATGAATATATGGATATTACAGAACAAAACAATGTTAATTCTATTATAAAAAAATATAAACCTAATGAATTATATCAATTAGCTGCACAAAGTTTTGTAGGATCTTCATTTGAAATGCCATATGTTACAAATGATGTAAATTATTATGGACATTTAAATATATTAGAAGCAGTTAAAAATTATAGTTTTAATACAAAGATATGTTTTGCAGCAACTAGTGAAATGTTTGGTAAAGTTAAAGAAATTCCTCAAACAGAAACAACTCCTTTTTATCCTCGTAGCCCTTATGGAGTATCAAAAGTTGCTAGTTTTTATTTAGGAATAAACTATAGAGAAAGTTATGGAATGTTTATAAGTAATAGTATTTCGTTTAATCATACAGGATCATTAAGAGGAATAGAATTTATTTCTCAAAAATGCGTAAAAGAATTATATAAAATACAAAAAAGCATTATTGAAGATAGAGGATTTCTTCCTTTAAAAATAGGTAATATTTATTCAGAAAGAGATTTTTCTCACGCTAAAGATATAGTAAATGGAATGTGGTTAATGTTACAACAATCTATTCCAAATGATTTTATTCTTTCTAGTGGAGAATCAATTAGTATTAAAAATTTTATTAATAAAATTTGTAATAAATTAAATTTAAATTTAATATGGCATAATGAAAATAAAGGAATAGAAGAATATGCAACAATAGATAATGTAAAAATTATAGAAATATCTAATAAATTTTATCGACCATGTGAAGTTGATAATCTTATAGGAGATAATTCAAAAGCAAAACAATTTTTAAATTGGCAAGTACAGTATACAATTGATACTATAATTGAAGAAATGATACATGCAGAACAAAAAAGAAAATAATCAAAAATATATCTTATATGGAGCAGGAGAACTTGGTAAATTAGCTAGTCAATTCTTTGATTTTTACAATATTAAATATATTTTATGTGAAGATACCCCACAAAATGAAAATATATTTAGAATAGAAGATATTATTATTGAAGATAATCCTTTAGTTATTATTTGTATCTCTACTACTTCATATATAGAGATATTAAATAAATTACAAAATAAGGGATTTAATAATATTAAATCATTCTTTGAAGTAGCTGAAGAAATAAATAAAGCTAATGATTATAAACACCCTTTAACTAATGGATGGAGAAAAGAAAAATGGAA